>Ga0307507_10003255_pt1 | contig 31969 bp, 29 predicted proteins | sample 7_EM_MG_FD_207223 | JGI IMG/M metagenome (GOLD analysis project Ga0307507, IMG submission 207223) | Populus trichocarpa ectomycorrhiza microbial communities from riparian zone in the Pacific Northwest, United States - 7_EM | ecosystem: Host-associated > Plants > Roots > Unclassified | place... | reverse complement strand
GCTGTTTGAGAGAATGGGAAGGATGGAAGGATCGTTTGGAACAGTTGTCCAACAGCCTCCTTCGACAGGCGCAGTGGCAGTAGAGATTACCTGGGCAATGACAAGGTGACAAGCATGTGAGAACGCGGGTCTCGAAGACACAGAAATTGAAGGCTAGAACACAGGCAACTGTCCACGATCTTCCTCTTCCCTGGACCCTGCTCCCTGCTCCCTGCTCGGAAGGTGCTTGTGTTATCGTAGGGTACCGGTACCGGTACCGGTACTATCGTTAGGGGGAGAGAAAGGGAAAGAAGGAAAAAAAACAACCAACACATCGCAATTTCGCAAAGAAAGTCACTTGCTATCACTCTATTCGTCCTCAATCTTCGTGGCTCCTGCACACTGATGCAATCTGCACACCCACTGCGCACAACAAGGACCATTTCTCACATTGCAAACCCGCTTCCTTCTATTCTCTTATTCTCGTGGAGCCTGGAATTCCATTGTGACTCAAGTGTAGGAAAAATGAAATAAAAGAATGCATTCAGGCAAACAAGTGACCGTTTTTTTCACCCCTCTCCCACGTTTTTTTTGGTGTATATTTTTTTTCCTTTTTTTCCCTTTTATTTCGCCCTCGCACAAAAATGGTGCTTTTGCTTTGGGGTTGGTGTGACACCATGTGCAAACCGCGCCGTGGAACGGAAAAAAAGAAGAAAAAAAAAAGGCGACATCATACGTACAGTGGTGACGGCGGCCTCACTCGGGGGAGTCACCACCGTTGTGCTGTTCCACCCCTCCTCCGACAACTCTGGCACACACTCTCTTCACCCCTCCCCTCATTTTGCTTTTCCTTCTCCTCCGCCCCACCACACCCTTCTCTTCATTCATATAATGAGCCTCATCCCATCCCTATAAGACCTACCTTTACTCCCTGTCAGGCAGTCGACAGTTCGCTCCGAATATCATCATCCTTTACTCTACCTCCTCCTCCTCCCCCAGTGCGGCTCTCAGGTTGGACTACCTACTATTACCTAGCTTTTAAGCTGCACATCAATCTTCAGTCCCATCAACACATACCTCCATAACGATAATAGTTTCAATGGACGGCCGAAGATCTCACACCCCATCGCGGCCTACCCAGCCTACCTCACCAAGACCCATCCCATCCGCATCTCCCCGCCTCATTCCAATGAACTCAACAGTTCACTCGGAATGGCAGAAACTACGGATGCACACCGCTATCCCACAAGACTGTCGCAACCGTTTTAGTCACATTCCCCGCAACCTCTCACGACCCCATACTCCGCCATCATTGAGCCCGTCACCCACCCCTTCGCAATGCTCCTACTACACAGATCACTGCGATGATGCGGACGATTTCCAAATCGAAGAGATTGAAGACGAATGCGGAGACAGCGGGGTAGAGTTTCTGGTTGGCGAATACGAGGAGCCGTCGCCAGACTACAGGAGAGATATGTACGATTCCGACGAAGATGATGAAACTCAGCAGGAGATCGTTTATAGCTTTGGAATGCTCTCGGCGGGCCTGGGACCTTCGTCAATTGCCAGAGCAATGGCTCAGCAACAGCCAAAGAAGGCGAAGAGAAGCTTCACGGAATCAGTCGGGAATTCGGATTCGGACTACGATAGTGGGTTTGATTCGCAAAGCTCCGAGCGGCGGATTCGACGAAGGGTTTTCAGACAGAGAAATAGCTCTACCGAGGCGGTATCCGCTGGAACTTCATACGCCGGATCACAGACTTCGGATTACGAGGTTGATATGGAATTATAAATTCTTCCAACTTTATCCTCGGGTAGCTACCGCTATCTGCCCACCACACAAAGCCGCCCCCTCAACTCAACTCAATTTCTTCCATCTTTTCACTTCCTACTTTGGCAAGTGTAAACGCCTGTAACGATTTCCCTTTTTTCCTCCTGCATTTCCTTGGGCATTAAAACGGGGCAGAATCTTTTTTCTTTTCTTTTCTTTTTTTTTTTCCTTCAAAAGGGTTTTCGCGGGCATTTATACAGGTTCTGATCATGTTTTTTTTCTCATATCTCATCATCATTTCATTGCACTGTGCGCGGCATCTGGGACATGGCATAAAAAGGAGTGTATTTCGGATTTTCATTATTTCTTATCTCTCCATTAAAAGAGCCCCCGTGAGCTTTTTTTCATTTTCTTCAAAAGATGTACTATTATGTTTGTTTTTTCCTCACATGTATTAGCGGGGGTTTTATCTATGCATTTTGTCGGAGCCGTGTTTTATCATATGTATTATCAATGTATGGATGGATGGATTATCGTAGTGAATGAATCAATTTCAATAGCAGCTGGATTGTGTTCTCAAAAGTCTTGAAGCGTGCATACTGTAAAGCGTTGGTCAAAGGTGATAGGTTGAATCCACTTCCATTCTGTTTTTGTGACGATGTTTTGAAGATAGTTTTCTAATTGCAATTATGAGCGAGAAGTTTAACGGGTAGTTTCGGTGACTGTGCAGTTGTTGTCGTCGTCGTCGTGCTACAGTGAGTGAGTGCAAGTGTACTTGTAGGTAACGCAAACGCAAATAGCCGTGAGGCATTTTACCGTTTCTAATGACGTCTACAGTACCGGTGCAACGAGTGATTTGTTGGTGTTGTGTGAGTGTTGTGACTGGAGGCTCTGCTCCTCCTCCCCTTGCTCCTGCCCCTGCCCCTGCTCCGCACTCATATCGTACCTATGGTTCATATGATACGGTAGAGTAACAAGCCTCGTGCGGTACCGTAAGGCAGTCCAGTTGGATATCCTACCACGAAACGACCGGCAGACGAGCAGTACCGGTACTGGTAGACTCACTTCTCACTACGGTACCGGTATCCTTCGGCTATGAACCCTCCAGCAGTACTCGAGTACTCGAGTACTAGTGCAGTAAATCAGCAATTATCGCATGCCCCGCTAAAAAGATCACCAGCACCTTCTAGAACCTGACTCTCCCTCCCTCCCTCCCTCCCTCCTCCCCCGGTACCCTACTTACCGTACTGCACAATTGCCCCTATCATATCATATCATATCATACCAGTACTGTAACCACTAGGAAGGAAAGGAGAGACATTATGTAACTGCGAATTACCTACTGCACCAGCAAAAGTACTCGAGTACTGTACCGTACAGTAAGCAAGTATAAGTTAAGTTCGCAATCGGACCGCCGCCCGTCGTCGTCGAATACGGAGAATTATTTCTTTTTTTCTTTTTTTTTTTTTTTGCGGGGGGTAAAAGTTGAAATGAAGTGAAGTGAAGTGAGCTATTACTGTAACGGTTTGCTGCCGCCGGCCGGCCGGTGGGCGTACCGTAGATGTGGATGACATTGTGATATGTTACGGTATGCGTGATTCTTTGTGGGGTTGGGAAGTTGGGGGCGAGCGAGTGAGTGGTTGTGTTTATAATGTACTCAAGTAACCCTACCTACTCGCAGGCTTGGGTTTAAGTTACTGGTGTTTTGGGGGTTGGTTGTTTTGGGATGTTATGCTGAGCTAGGTTGTGGTCTACTGTAGGAAGTCAAGTTGGTAAACGGGGGTAGATAGGGTATGATATCACACCACGTGATTTATGTTACAATTGTGTCTGCCTAGAGGGTGGATGAGAGCTAGGATGTCATGATGTCGTAGGTGTAATAGGAGGGAGGGAGAATATTTATGTCGGAGAGTACTGTGAAGAAGAAGAGACATTGTGACAGCTCCTACTCATCACTACAGTACAGTTCTCTAAGGTATGATACATTAAAGAATACAGCAGAAAGCAAAATGGTATCAACCCGCTCCTCAACCCGGAACTCCCGTTCAAACAGCACTTCCACCTCCCCTCCCACCGCCACCACCACCACCACCACCAAAAAGCGCGCCCAACGATCCAAAGCCACCACCTCCTCCACAAAAAAGCGCAAACTTCAAACGCCGCCCCCAGCTTCCTCACCAGCAAGATCACCCCCGAGCTCTCCATCTGCCCAACTCCACAGCGAAACGGAGAAAGGCGCCGAGCGAACAGCGCGAGCGCGGGAGGGCGGAGTACTGGAGAAGGGTGTTATTTATTTCTTTCTCAGGAACAAAGTTGCCGTAGAGAGGGCTGGTGGGTTGGAGGATATTAAGAGGGGGTATGTGGTTCTCAAGCCTTTAGAGTTGGGCGAGAGTGTGGGTGGGGAGGAGAGGAATGGGAAGGGCGGCAAGGTAGAAGGCAAGTGTAGGCTTTTAGCAGTGCCAAAGAAGAGGTTGCCGACGAGGGGGTTTGAGAAGTTTTTGTGAGTACTGTAGTAGCAGTAATCATGCGATTTGGAAGGGGGGGAACTGATCATGAGGCGGCGTGTGATAGGACATTCGTGGAAGAACCGAGTATAACGGTGCGGGACCTCAAAGATCGGTTTCTGAAGAGTTCACATTACATGACGAAGACTCGGGGGTTTCTTCCCCCATCCGCTTCATCATTTCCTCACCCCACCTCCTCTACTGACGATTTCCAGCGAACGCACCGACTCAGCAGCGGAGCCCATAGGAGAAGGCGTATACGCCCTCGTCAAGCACCCGAGTGAGCGATCATCACACCTAGCATACCATCTGACCATACCAGAGCACGCGAACGAGATCCAGTCCGAATTCGGAATCAAGGATCGCGGGAGTTTTATCGTGTCCGTGAAGAATCCAAGTGCGCCGGCGCCGCAGAGGGCGGCGATTGCTGATCCGGCGGAGTTTTCGAAAGAGTAATTACCCCTCCAACAAGCCCAGATAGCTCGATTCATTGATGGGGCTAATTTTCGGAGTAGAGTAATGGATGAGTTTGGAGGCCTCCGCTGGTTGCCATTGGGGAAGGAACACTTGGAGTACAAGAACGCGCAGATATTGTTCATTGGTGAGAGGAAAGTTTTGGAAGGGAAGGAGCATGAAGTTGCCGGCGAGGAATTGAAAGAGTTGGAGGAGGAAGACGAGAAGCGGGTTGAGCACTTGAAAGGTGATGAGGCGGTTTTTAGGGATTTGGAGCTGGATAGGGGAGAATATGTCGGTGTTAAGAGCAATTGGTAGCGAGCACTTGTACCTTGCAGAAACCAGGACCTAGTCGAGATGGAAGCACGATACATTTGTCGAATCGTAAAACTAAAAAGTCTGCTGCCGACGTGATAATCCATGATCCGCCGACCTCCCAACGACAATTGCGGGGCAAACCCTCCTTTCATCAAAGATCCCGGATCGGTAATCGGGATGCATTATGCGTGTGCTACGTGCCAAGCCCCCTTTCCCTCACCTTCCCACTTAATCTTACCCTAAACGGGAATTATGCTACCATTAACAGCAAAAGCCTAAGCATTCTTTGGGACAACTAATCCGAAAGAGGGGAAATATTACTTGCGTGGCATAGACTTCTTGCAGGGTACTTACCCCCCCCCCCCATCAACGAACCATCCGCCAACATCCCTCTTCATGTTCTGTTACCAGTGAGGTAACCTCATTCTCTACCCCATCCGACCTTTCCTTCTTTTCTTTCCTTCCTTTCTTTACGACAATTAACGTTCGCTTATCTTGGTGGAATTGCGGAAGGGTCGATTGTTCGAGAGGAGGAGAGCAGAAGACGAGTTATTTGGGTAGAATTGGTGACTCTCTCTCGCTCTCGGCTACTCAATTGGAATTCCTCCAGTTGATCTGAGCCTCGCTGTTCGGTCACTATCATACCTACTGGGCTGCCGACAGCGAATCGTCCGTTTAGTCCAGCGTCGATACACCACACCGCCTCAATGGCATCCTTCCTCCGGCGAGTGCTCCTCCCCCACGGCCGCAGCAACGGATTTACGAGATATATCCAAATACCACCACTCCGACGATCATCAAGATATAGCTCCACCTCTGCTGCAACTTCACCGCTAGAAGACCTGACACTTCCACCTACTCCTCCCACATCTTCAACATTACCATTAGGAAGCACGCCCCCTCCCCCACGCCGCCGGGTAAAACCCGAAGAGATTGTCGCTCCGGAACTCACCCACCTGAAATCACAAATCTCCCTACTATGTTCCACGAACTTACCAGGACTAGACAAGACGTCAAAATACTACCTCGAAGCGAACGGCAAGCTCTTCCGTCCTATGGTGGTATTCCTAATGTCACGGGCCACTGCTATCGCCCCAAAGCAGCAGAACTGGCAGCGCGCGAGCGCAGAATTGGAGAAGACTTTCAATAGCACCGTAGCCCCATCCGAGATCCTACGGGATACAAATCCAGACCTGGCGCTGCTCAGCAGCCGGCTCATGCCCGTTGACATTCTCGGCCCAGCCGGAGTCACAGCGGCGAGAGGGGTGCAAGTCTTGGGAACCCAGCGCCGTCTCGCCGAAATCGTGGAATTGATCCACACGGCAACCCTCCTACACGACGACGTCCTCGACCACGCCGAGACCCGGCGCGGGAAGCCCAGTGCCAACGCCCTCTCGGGGAACAAACTCTCCATCTTGGCCGGCGACTACATGCTCGGCCGGGCGAGCGTGTACCTGGCGCGGCTGCGAAACCCTGAAGTAATAGAACTACTAGCAGAGGTGATCGCAGAACTGGTCAAGGGCGAACTCTTCCAGCTGCAGAACACAGCAGCCGGCGCCGGCGCCGCCGTCGACTTCACCAGCAAGCCTTCCCGCGAAGCCTACCTGCGCGATTCACTCGAGTACTACCTGGAGAAGACATATCTCAAGAGCGCTAGCCTGATATCCAAGTCCTGCCGTGCAACTGCCGTCCTCGGCGGCGCTACCGAAGACGTCGCCACGAAAGCGTACGTCTACGGCCGCAATCTGGGACTCGCTTTCCAGCTCGTGGATGACGTGCTCGATTACACCTCCTCTAACGAGGAGATTGGAAAACCGGCCGGGGCAGACTTGGAACTAGGCTTGGCCACAGCACCCGTGCTCTATGCGTGCGAGGAGTTTGGAGAACTTGGGGAACTGATCGAGAGGAGGTTCTGTCTTGACGATGATGCTGAGAAGGTACCTGCTCATCCTCTTCCTTGCGTGTGTTGTAGTAGCTAATGGAGGGGGACGGGGGCGGACGCAGGCAAGAGCACTCGTACACAAGTCAAGCGGCATAAACCGCACACTTGCACTGGCGGAATCATTCTGTGACACCGCGCGGCAGGCCATATCTTCGTTCCCGTCGTCCGAGGCTAAAGATGGGCTTGAGGAGGTTTTAGAAATGGTACTTACGAGGAAACGATAATCCCCCTCTCCCCCCCCTCTCCCCCCCCCCTCCCTTCCTCTTTTTTTTTCATTCCTTCCTTCTCCCGCTTTTGCTTGGTTGCGCTTGGTTGGTTGGATATATTGGATACACTGCATGATACAGCGGGATAAATAAATAAGTTATGATTTACACTACTACTATTATTATTATTATTCTTGTTCTTATTGTGGTGAAAAGGTCTTGTTTTTGGTAGCCTAGTTACGGCTTATGGTTTATATAGGGTTCTCTTCCCCCATTATCGCTATCGCTATGCTTATCCTTGTTAATTTTTAGCACACCGAATGTAAATAGATGTTTGCCCTTTTGTATTGATGGGATGGACAGATGGATAGATGGATAAGTACGATACAGTGCAATGGATATCCCCGGTTTCTACTTTTACTTTCGCTTGCACTTTCACAAGTATGATGATACGATACAATACGATACGGTGACGATGCCAAATCCCATCAATCCATATACAATACAGTGAAAAAGAAGGGAGAAAAGGAGAAGAATAGAAATATATGTACAATTGTCAACTCCGTAGAGACTCAAACAAACCAACCAACCAATAAGCAAGCAAGCAAAAAAAAAAAAAAAAAAAAAAAGCCACCCATGTAATGAAATAAAAGGATGAAAAAAAGAATACGCCATTCCCCTATCTTATGCGTTGGAGATCTTCTTTCTTTTTTGTGTGGTATGTGTGAAGACCTCCCTGCTCCGTGGGGGTATGACCGTATGAGTGAGTGATGTGGTATGACACTAACATGGACAAACCTCTCACATGAACCAAGAATTGAAGGAGGAAGAAGGAAGAAAAGAAAAGAAAAAAATGGGGGAAAAAAGGATAAAAAGGACCCACGATTTCGTGAAGAGTTGTGTAGCGGTATCACGAATAGTCGGTCAACACGAAAGGAAAATATAAAATAAAAAGATAAAAATAAAAATAAAAACCCCTTTACGGAAAAAGAATAAATAAATAAAATGCAAGCAAGTTCTTCGTTTCGTTCGCAGGTCATATCGTACCGATAAGTGCATTTCCAGGGTCGCCCCTACCTTCTTGTCCTTCATTTTTTTCCATGAAATGCTTCGTCCACTATGCCGGTTAAAAGAAAGTAAATAAGTAAATAAAAGTAAAGGAAAAGAGGAAAAGAAAAAAAGACAAAAGCACGAGGTCATATATCATGATAGATGTATGTGGTGTCTGCGCCTATCCGATAGATAGATGGATAGATATGATAGATATGGAGAGAAAAGGCAAAAGTCCCCCGATATGCCACCGTCACGCATGTTCCATTCGTTTTTGTTTGTTTTTTTGTTTCATCGTCATTCCGGTTCATGAACTAGACAACAACTCCGTCCATCCCAGCCAACCAAAACCAGTAAAGCGTTTCGTTTCGTTTCAACCAAACACCCGTTTCCTTTTTTTTTTTCTGGTTCGTTTGTATACAGACAATCAATTATATCTCATAGGAAAGTCCTCCTCGCTACCGGTGTCGCTCTCGTATAGCTTTTTAGGCGGGCCCGGATGTTGAGATGACCCCAGCCTAGCTAGACCCCTCACAATGCGTTCCAAGGTGCTCGCCTTCCCGTCCTCTTCCTCCGAGGCCTCGCTACCAACCGTGTCTCTTCTCAGAAATCCACACTTCTTCCGCTTCCTCTCAGGTGTTGTGCGAGCGATTAATGTTGCACTCATGTCCATGCTGTCATCTGACTGGAAGCTGCCGATGCTAGATGGTCTCGCCAGTTCGTCCGCCTTCTGGATCATATCCAAAGACAATCTGAGATATGCGTTTACGGCTTCACTAACTCCCGCCCAACCGCCATTGCTGGTTCGAACAGATTCCAAAATTCCCGGCCCATTTTTCTCCACTCCGGTAATGTATCGCCAAAGTGCATGCCGCTGACTGGCGAGTGTAGGTGCGGGTAAATACGAGTTGATGTCAGATTCTTCAATCGGATAGAGTGTGTTGAGGATTGCAATGCAGTTGAATTTGTTGAACGGTGTAATGGAAAGTTCGTGGAGCAAGGTCTTTTATGCAATGCAAACGTTAGCTTAAGCGCCTCGGAAAAGATATTATCCATGGAAACGGAAAATCACGGAGCCAATAAACTCACCCAACGTCTAATCCCGGCAATGGCTCTAGCATAAAATTGTTCAGTTCTAATAGACTTGATCCTGAGGTTTACTATTCTCCGGTCACCCTCACCCCTAGCTCTGGCAGCCTTTTCCAATTCTTTTGACCTCCGAATCTCCAGATCCCGGATATAATCCAATGCTGTCAATGCCTGATCAAACTGGACATTTTCTAGGTCTCGTGGGAAACATTTCCTGATAAATGTACAAAGAAATGATGGCGGAAGAGTGCAGGGCTGAGATGGAAGATTTGATATATGTTCTAGAAGTAGTAACTTAAAATCAGCCGGGGATGTGTGGGGTGTTGTCGAGTTGAGTGTGTAAATGGTTCTAAGTGGTAGAGCAAAGTCGTATGTAGCAGGGTAGGCGAGTACATGATCCAATACCCTATCATCGGAAGATCAGCCCGTTGCTCATCACAAGAATGGATAAAGTATTGGACGAGGCTAATTTTCAGATCAAGGAGAAACCATACCAATTCATCGCTAAACCATCTCTTGACCCCGAACTACCACCGCTTAATATCGAGTCATGACCGAAGGACATATTTTGTCTTTCCGAAAGTTCCTGTGCCTACAAATCCCTGAAAGAGATAGGATGACGAATTTCCCACGACTGAATTTTTAATTGTCCTTTTTTTTTTCTTCCCTTGCGACCACCCTGGATAATTTAACAATGCGGAAAAGTGCAGAGAGAAAATGCAATGAGAAAGTGAATGGGATGTGGACCTGGAAGTAAAAGGGTAGGGGCGGGCGAACAGGTGCTCCGGAGAATAAAGTGATGGGAGATGGTAATGAATGATAGAGTGAGAAGGAGAGTTTTACAAAGTGGGATGAAAGGGAAGATGAATGGTGGGTTGGTTGGTTAGTATCAAAGGGAATGAATATAGGGTAACTCTTGGGGAAGGAAGGGATCAAGTAGGATTTCGTGTGAGAAAGAGGCGAAAATCAATTGAGCGAGAGCGAGTGTGTGTGTGTGCAGGGGGGAGTGAATGTGTGAGTGAGGGGACCGAGCGAGAGTAAAAGACAGTAAGTGGTTGGTTCTATTACTTGTGTATTGATTTTTGAGTGAGTGAGGGCGCTCTGTCGTTGTGACAATGAGTCGTGGGTTTGGGGAGAGAGAGACCTTGGGTGATAGGGGAGGACCCTTCCTAAGTCGAGGGGCGACCAAAGAAAGGAAGGGCGGAGTGAGACGAAACACACACACACACACACACACACGGACAGAGAGGGATGACAGATAAAAAGCGAGGAAAAAGGCAGAGAAGAGGGAAAATATGAAGAGAAGGTCGAGAGGGACTGGGGGGGCTGCGAAGATCCACAATAGACAGCCTTAGAGTGATGGGTAAACAGGGACTAAACTGGAAGAAAAGTATGCGTGAGGCGAAGGGATTTCCGAGAAAAACTAAGAAAAAGGAGGGATTTTTTAGTCAAATGCTGGTCGAAGAGAGAGAGGGAAATGCAGAGAACGAGTTATTCTTCAGGGGAGAGAGAGGGAGAGAGAAGAGGATGAGGAAGTGGAGATTCGAGGGAGGATAAGATGATGATGATGATGATAATACTGTAGTGATAATGATAGTGATGGTTGCCTGGTCAGATGGGTATTATGTAAATATCCCTAACATATCCTCTAAAGTTATATTGCCTTGTCTGCCACTTCTTTTCCTCCTTTCTATAGACTTCCCTTTCCTATGTCACAGTACAGTAATGTAGTGTGCCTACTCGAGTGCTATCATTCCCGGTTGTGTGAGCAGTACGGTATCAAGCAGAAGATCAAGCAACATCGGGCATTACTGTGAGAGTTGCAGGAAAGCAGCAGCAAGAAGCAACAGTGCCGTACCGCACAGCTGCCCAAATGTACGTGACAGGAGAGACCTTGCTCCAATCCAAGCCTGCACCGTATTACATACAAGTTACAGACATAAAGAACCCGAACATTTGAGTCCGAATTTTGTATGGGCGGTCAGACGCGCACGGACAATTTGCCATACAAACTCCTCATCCCTGTGTTCGGGTTCTTTATGCCTGTAACTTGTATATCCCACACCACCACCACCACCACCTCTACTAGCACAGTACGGCACGCTGAACTCCACAAACTCCTCACATTCACTGCCTAAGCACAGTACAGTACTAGTACTAGTAGATATGGACACAAGAATATAAAGAAAAACAAAAGCGAAAGAGAGACGGTTGTAGCTCGTACTAGCATTCATACCGTATTCGCTCTGTATATTGGTACTACAGTGTGCCAGTACTTGTATCTTTCCAGTTCGCCCATCATCATCATGCCAGGGTGGGAAAGTAAGACGAGAGCAGAATAGGTTATGGAGCGAGTGAGAGGGAACAAGGCAAAGCTAACTCTGTCCAGCAGCCAGTAAAGTGTCATCTTGAGTCTTGACTGTGCAGCCATGCAACGCAGAAGCATCCGTCCCCGTCCCTCCATTCCAGGATCGATCGGGCTTGGGAAGGTTTTCAACAGCCGAAATCCCAATCCACCCGGTATGTATGATGGATCAGCCATCAAGCCATCAGATAACTCCCCCCAACACCACCCTCTTCAACACCATAGCATAAGTGGGGAAAAGAAAGGATTGAAAGAAAAGAAAAGGAAGAGAAAGGATACAGTAATAATAATTACCACGGGATATATGGTATTTCAATCACGTTGTTTCCCAACACTGTAGTGTGGTTGCCATAAAAATTACCCGTGTCGAATGGAAACCCCAGATCTCAGCCCAGCCAGACTCAACAAGTTTGCCATCTGACAAGTTGGTCAATTCGATATCATACATCGACAATCGCCACGGAGTAACTTAATCCACCGGCGCTCAACCTTCTTCAACCGTTTTCTGTCGGGACCAAAGCCTCTTTTTTTAGGCTTGTCACACGGGCCCGACAAACTGCAGTGGTCCCGTCACCTACCAGCAGCACAGCAGAGAAGGAAAAAAAGTGCGAGCGAAAAGGAGCGACACGGCAGGACCCCTAGGTTACGGTTACATGGGTATCCCTCCTTCCACTTGGTGAAGAACGGCACTAGGAATCAGAAAAGCAGCGAGAGATAAAAGCCGACGCGTACAATAGCCGCCTTTTTTATCAACAAGCCCACGGGACCCGAGCCCCCTCAAACGGACTTACCGGAAATCGACAATTGGGGGGGTCAGAAGGGTGCACTTGGGGATGACTAGGCTACGATACCAGCTGCAGTTCCAAAGAATACCGTAGCTTCGGTTTCGGTTTCGGTCCTTTTTTAGAGAGGAAGAATCCCCTATCCCCTCCATGGGGAACCCCTTACTCGAGTAGACACTCAGCGAGGTTCAAGACGGAAGAATTGACCATCAGACATCTAACCGCGTCTCTATCGATAGGTTGATACCCTACCGGCGATGCTGGTGTCTACACAGCATCCTACCGGTGCCTACCTTAGACTTGATCAATCCAAGTGTTATTATTTCTGTGGAGCACTCGTATAGTGCTCGAGTACGGAACATACATGAAGCAGGGTACCGAAGCAATGAATACACTCCTCGCCTAGGCAGAATGGACCTCCTTACTGCATCGCATCTGTATTGTATGGCCACAAAGGGAATTGGGAAGGGAGGGCAGGGAGAAAAAAAAGTGGGAGGGGGGAGGAAAATCAGGGGAAAGGTTTTTGTTATCTCCTATGAAAATTCGTATATACACAGTTTCTTACCGTCCTGCATGCAGCTGTAGTCTTCCTGAAAGGTCTGGTTATCGTTACGATGTCCGTAGTGCGGTTCACTGGCTTATGGTGTACCCTCGGATCACGCGATAATCTGGATACCTCGCTGTCCCGTATGAACTTCGCTGGGTCCCAGATTTCTTTACATCCAAGCCTGGCTTGTTACTCCGTACCCCCCGCTATACCGGACAGATTCTTTGAATTTTTGCCGTCCGGGGATAGCCGGGTGCAACTGTACCTTTATACCAGTAATGGTTACAGCCAGAAGAACGAGCTATCAGTTCGGTACGGTGGCCACAGCATATGCCTGTAGAGCACAGAAGGATTACGCAAATAATATTATACAATGGGCTGTGGAGTACTTGTACTTGAGGGTCGTAGGGCAGCCAGACAAACAGGCAGGAGGGACAAGCACAAACATTTGAATCCATGAGAAAATGAAGAAAGAGGAAAAAAAAAGAGAGGTGAGCGAGCACAGGCCAACGGGAGATTTTTTTCCCCCCTCTTTTCTCTTCCATTCTTCCTTGGGCTTGCATGAGGGTGTTACAAATTTAGCTATTCCGTAATCGGGAAGGAGCCCTCAAAAGAGGCTGCTTTTTCTGGAACCTGCCCGTCTCGAGTGGTACCGGTATTTCCTTTCCTTTCCTGATTGCCGTGTTTCCCCTACCGGCACACTCCGCTATCCCGGACGGTCAAAACCCGCAGAATCTTTTTTTCTTCTTCCGGTACAGCGATTGATCCGGGGCGACAGGCCAAGCTTTAGTGAAGATACGGTATTCAGAGCTCACAGAGATTCATGCGAGACAAGACAAGGGGGTATCTGGATTATTGAGATCCAGGACAGCGGAGTGTGACTGTGTTCGCTACTAGGGCACACTGTACAAGTACCGTATTCATTATGTGGCTTCGGTTGAGTTCCCTGGACTGCGGGCTTGGGCCTGAAGGGCGATTCCCCCTTGTGCAAAGATCGGCGCTGCTGGATTCTGATGCCCCGATAGTGGAGCGAGGCCGTATCTGCTTGTAGCTGAGTTTTTTTCTTTATATATAAATGCTCTGTGATAGTAGATTCTGATGGGTGGATGGAAGGTTATGCATGGCTGAAGTGAGCGGGTGCGAGTAGGAGTTGATTGGCCTTGCATTAACTTGTGGCAGAGCGGCGCCGGTATAAATCTTCAGGGTTACGGTATGTATATGTATATATCATATCAAAGAAGTAGGCACTAATGCAGATCAGGGTGTCGTTCGGATTTGTGATGCACCGGCACCGTTGATCTGCTCTGGATCTCGGCGATTGGAGAGGCTGGCCCTAGCATAACTGCACCGTATGTGGCTTGCGGTACTGTACGAGTACTGCTCTGCTGGATATATCTATGATACTCCAGTAGGCAATGCGGAAGCCGCACCGCCCGTCCTGCCTTTTCCTACCAATCTTGCGCTGAGTGGAACTGGGTGCCGAGTCTCTATGCACCTTTTTGAATGGGCTATTGTGCTACGGCAGGGGGCTGGGGAAAGGATAGGGCAGACAGGTTTTTACAAAACCACCACCCCACAACCACCACCACCACAACCGCTTGAGATGGTAAGGTTGTGATGTATGAGTGAATCTAAAATGTTATAGATACCATTGGACGAATCTTATGGAAAGTATTGTGAAATGTTAGTATCCTAACCTAAGACCCATCCGTGTGACCAAAATGCTTCGTGAGGGTTTCCATGGCCATTCTTCCTGGTGTCGTGGCCTTTTACAAACATCATTGTTTCTTCCCGAACATCTTCGCACCTGCTCTGCTCTGTGTTCCCGCAACACCTTTCAACGAAAATCCACCGATTGGGAGTTCCCCATATTATTGCGTTTCTAAACCGCAATTTTTGGGGATTCCTACCTCGCTTCACCTCTCGCTTCGCACAGAACACTCCAGTCAACAGCACTCTTCTCCCGCTTCTTAGCTCTCTCGCCTGCCTTTCCTCCCTTTTTTTTTAAAAAAAAAAACAAAAACAAAAAAAAACAATTCCCCGACTTCATAAATCTTTACACATGCCTACTTTCGACTACGCATCCACGAACGTGATCAGGTACCTTTCCGACGGAACGAGGACCGACATTATCCACTGTATCATCGTCACTGGGCCCGAAAACCTCAGAATATCGGCTTCTGATTTCCCCATTCGCATTGCAGGAGCCAACATCCCGAATTCTGAGATTAGCTCCCTGGAAAACTCAGCCCCCGGACCAGCGAGCGGCGAACCGCGTGCCAACTTGGTAGAGGAAACGGATCCCGGCCTGCGTGATCAGGTCGACAGCCGCGAGGGAAATGCTGGTAACGAACATAGCCTGAGCTTCAGGTGGTACTTTCTCAGCAAAGTCCCCGCTAAGAAATACCTTTATTGGAGCGGTCTTCCCGCTACCCGTTATATCCCTAAGTCTTGCCTAGTCTTCCTCCACCAAGCGGAACCTACAACTTACCAGTTCAATTGGGGGGCTATAGCCAGGGATTCTGTCGTGTACTTGTGTCACGGAGATGGGCAAGTGGAGAGCCTGGCTCCGGGTGACCCTATCGTTGCTGGGCTTACTTTTACCAGCTTGGGAGAACCTCTAGATGACGTCACTGGACTCGATAACCCAGGGCTGGTGACCGTGAGTCCTGGGTGCTACCAGGCTGATTTGTTCATTGATCGTTTGATGGATATGAATGGGTTTGAGTCCGAAGATGGGTTCGATATCTCGGGGGATGAAGCTATTCCCCTCCTTATAGAGATGGCCTCTGTAAGCAAGGATAATATTTCATTTTGTGAACATGATTCTCTTGCATTCCACCAGGATTCCAATCTCGATGGCAGGCTAGTACATCGCTCACTTGCCATCTCTACAAGAAGTACTAATGCCTCGAATAAGTCTTCTAGTCAACAAACTATCCGCGCCATGTCGAATACTAGAACACACGATGCACTTGATGATAAATCGGTAACCGGAACCGGTGGGCTACGCACGGCCGAACTCTCAAATGGAAACGCTATAACCAACTGCGCTGGTTTTAATAAAACCTCTAACCACCAAGGCACTCATATCGGAGGGGCTGGAGTTAGCGTTCTAACAAATAGCTTCGCCGCGCTCCATCATTTTAACATAAACCCTCTCGCACAAGCGGAGGAGGTAATGCCCCTTTATCCAAGTGTGTTTTCTCCAGGTGAACAAATCTCAACCTTCAACGAAGGTGATGGAAGAGATGTTTGTGTGGGGAGTCTCAACACAGGGTATTCGGTGCAGGCAGCTGGTTGGCCGGATATACCACAAGGTACCTACGATCCTCGTGCCCCACCTTTTATGTCTCTGGACCCAAGCAGGGGTGGGAAGCGGACCCGTCCGCGCTCAAAGCACCCCAACCCGGCGGATGCTCTGAAGTGGCCTCCCGGCCAAAATATTATAGGATTTGAGCCTACCGATGGCGGTTTCTGTTTCTCGGATCTTGAATTATTTATGAGGAAGGTCGGTGGAGTCCGGAATTGGGGTGCGTTTCCCCCAGTTCAGGTTGCCGTAGAGTATCTCCCCAAGGAGCTCAAATATTTGGACTGGGCTGGCCGTGAGATGGACAAGGATGGTAAACAGGACAAAGCTGGTAAACAGGACAGGGATGGTAAACAGGATCAAACTCTTCAAGGAAGCTCCCCGCCTATCGATGAAGGGACCCGTACCGGCGGAAACTCAGACTCTAATACTAGCCCCTAGTAAACGGGAATTCGTCTGTTAGGTTGAGTCGCGTTTTCTTTTCTAAAAATACTACTGATCTCGGAATAGCTTGTTGTGTGATTTCTCTGTTCTGGAGGTGCTGGGACCTACCGGCAGTAACGGCGGTAGCAGTGGTCGGTTTAAGTTTGTTGGCGCTCTCAGCATAGTAGATAACTTTAACATAACCTACATAGCATATCATGATTCTAATGATAGCACACGAAAATCTTCACAAAAACCGCTAGACTCTAGTGATCTAAACTATCACGCAAGCACAATATGTCGCCAATCCCACCCGCCAATATCACAAACAAACAAAAAAAAAAGAAAAAAAAGAAAAAAAAGGATGGGAAAAACATGGAAAAAACAAGGAGGCATGTGTCAAGTGGTGGTCCAAAATCCGAGTGATGACCTGTGAAAACTAGTAGGCAGTGACCAAGCCAAACCCAACCTACCATTCTCCTATAATACCTACTCTACGATATAATACGTATGATATGTACCCCACTCGCACGACTTCCCCCCCCCTCTCCCCAAACGCGGTATGATATCAGGCTACACCCCACTCACTCCCAAAGCCAACCTCCTATTATCATATAAATCGCCGTTCACCCCTCACCTCTATCCCTCCCTTCCTCCCTTGGGTGCTTGTACGTATGATATAATATAACCCGACGAGAACCGAAATTCCAACGCTCCTCCTCCTCCCCATCCGGCAGTGTTGACGTATGATTATTATCAGGAATACATACAAGTATGATACTAGGGGTAGGGTAGGGTGTGAAGTACGGTATTGATTGGGACAGGCAGGGGTAGGGGTACTTTAGAAGGTAGTATGATAATATGATATTTTATCAAAGAACCAAAAAAGTAAGAAGATTATTATACTAATTCTATCATAGTAATCTCACTTGTCCTAATATTTTTCCCCCGAGTACTGTAACTTACTCGAGTATCCGCAGCATACACGGACTTAGGAACTGAATTTGAGTTTCGGCGAATGTACCGTAGTGTTGGTATGGTATGGTTTTTTTGGTTGGGTATAGTATCGTAGTTAGGTAAGGGGGTTTTGAAGTGGAGGGGGAGGGGGAGGGGAGGGGAGGGGAGTATCATACCGTGTATGGTATCAGGTAATCGCCGGGATCTCCGGGGTGGTGGTGGGGAGTTACTAGATTGAGTTGAGATTGAGATTGAGATTGAAGTAAATTTTTTGGTCTATATAATAATATGTATGATATAATATATATATTTTGGCTTGCCTTTCTTCTTCTTATGACATTGTTTTTCTCCGCTCCGTTGCGTGCTTGTGGGGAAACGGGGTGGTGGTGGATAAGAGGAGAGAGACAAATAGTAATAGTAACAGTGATAGCAAAATAAAATAAAGTAGAATAAAAAATAAAATAAAATAAAATAAAATAAAAAAACCATAAACGCCATTTCCATAATATTATTATTAGACAAACTTGGAAACATAGCATCGTCATCATCATCATTATCATCACCCAACCTTCCAAACCTCCACGCCGATAACTTCAAATTTCTCGCCTTCCTCGCTGAGTATTTCGTTACCGAATGTATCGCAGGCCTGACTAAGGCCCTTATCGAAAGTATCGTTTAGCCAGAGGCCATATTTACCGTCCCTGTTCCATTGACAATAGATTAGATCAGATCAGTCAAGTCACCTTTCTCTCCCCTTCCCCTTCCCTCCCCCTCGCACAGCAGGAGAATACTTGTAGAGAACATACCCGCCACCAACAGACAAGTAATGCGCATCCGCAAGGATCAAGTAATCATTAATCCCACTATATGGAAACGCCCGGAACCTAAGCGGTGTCTCTGAGGACTTCCACAGGAAGCACTCCCCCGTACCGATGTAGCGACCGGCTGGCTTGGGTGGTTCGTTAAGGAAGGCGCCGAAGATCTGTCCCACCACTCCCGGTACATTAGCTATCCGTTCGTTCGTTCGTTCGTTCGCTCCGGGGATGGGATGGGATGGGAGAAACTTACCCCGCCAGCGGAATCCCGAACCGCGAGCACGTATCCCCCTCCGGTTTCCCCGCCGGCTTTGGCCTCCGCGCCGGTTCTATCGTACAGGGTGGAAAGACTAACGCCGTGCTGCTCCAGCGAGTACCGTAGCGACCAGGTCTCGTGCAGCTGTAGGCGTGGCGGTAATAGTAGCCGGATTTCCTCTGCTATGGCTGGGCTCATCAGTCGTGTGATTGTGGTCGGGGAATAGCCGGTTAGGCTTATCGGCGAGAGTGGTGGGGGTTGGAGGGGGAGGAGGGGCGTTGGCGTTCTTCTTGGGGGCTTTTCGGAAAGCGGCGGTGGTGGGGAGCCACTGGAAAGGCGTTGGAGGGTCCAGGTTAGTGCTGAGGAGATTGTCGACATTTTTGGAGTAGTTTATGGTGGTTTGGTTTGGTTTAGTTTGGTCTGGTTGGTTGTTTGATGGGGCACGAGGGTTGTCGCTTTGTGGTCTGGTACAGTAGGTGGGTACGGTATCTTGCTGTGCCTGGTTTTCTTTTTTTAAGAGATAACTTTAGGCGGTACCGGTAGACAGTTGGGGTAAGTTAAAGTTTGGCGGACACCTGGGTTTATATGGTTAGAAATATTTTTCTGCGTTAAGCCTAACTAAGTTGTAAGTCACCTTGGTAGTGCCCAGAAAGCATAGAATTGCCAAGTTGTGCCTTTTATTCGTTGCTGTGCTGTTGCTGTGCTGGATGGTTGTGCTCGAGGACTTGATGTAAGTGGCGTAGGGTAATATTCCTATCTCATTACTCAAGTGACACCGACTCTCGTTCAATTCATTTGTTCGTTTTGGCGTGTTTGAAAAAAGGTGGTTCGATTGGGATGGAATTGAGTTACGGTACCGGTATCGTGTGATTCACATTCGATTGAGGTGGAGATGGTGTGTGTGTGTGTGGGTTCCAATTTGGAGGCTTGGAGCTATTTGTAGGAGCTTTGTTACTAATGGTTGCGTTGTTGTCACGACACTTCTTCAGTGCAGCTAGCGTATGATACCGTATTACTCGGGGGTGTACGTGGGTGATCGGACAGACAGGGGTGAACAAATGTATGCTGATACATACATTTTTTCACCCCTGTCTGTCCGATCACCCACGTACACCCCCGAGTACCAGTATGATAGCTTGCAATTCCCGTGCTAGTTACTATTACCGAGCAGGGTAATGCTCATGCCGGCCCATTGCTCTGTCCCGTGACTCACTCGGTAAGCCATATGTGACTGTAAAATCTCACCTGGCTTAGTCATGGAAAAATAATCTGCTGCTGTGAGTGGTCGGCTTCACATGGTCGCAAGCGGCTGTAGCATGAAATTGTCCCAGAGAGCACTTGTAAGCCATATTACTCAGCCTGGTCGTGTTCGTTATGGAACCACCAACACCGATGCGGAAGTAGTGTACTCAGCACTGGACATTAGAGCTGTATTCTAAAACCTGGGTTTCTTCCTCGTTTCGTTCGCTACGTTTCACATTTCCATCGGTTTGGACCATACAGCAGCAGCAGCATCCATCCCTTCTCTTTCTTCCCCCCCCCCCACCACCTCCCATTCACTTGAACACAACGCTCCCCGGTTTCGTTATTCCGATCGTAGGTTTTTTGTTTTTGTCTTTTTATTTTCCCTTCTCTTTCTCTCCCTCCTTACAGCTTTTTTCGAGAACCTTTTTGCCTTTGATAATACCATTCTTCCACCCTCCCCTTCTACACTTCTCGCTACGGAAGCATAGAAAGGACCGGAGAGAAAGAGATAGAAAGGAGAGGAGGAAGGGAGATTGAAGTTGTTGGGCGGGAAGAAGGAGACGGGAAGATCGACAAAAATTGGAAAAAACTTTTTTTCGAATCGACATTCGTCAATTTCCATGGGACGCGGTCTGTAGACGGATCTGGCGACTTTTTTCTTTTTTTCTCCTCCTTTCCTTCATATCGAACGGGGTGATTGACGGAGGAGGGGGAGGAAAAAGGGATTAGTCTTCCGCGCTCTTTTCGTGAGACGGGTGACTTGAGTTTGGGGGGTATAGGGTAGACTCTTCCGGGGAGGTCGCTTTTCTTCCCTCTGCTACGGAAAACATACAACAAGGAAAGAAGAAGATATAAAACGAAGTAACCTTTTGATGCCCGGAGAGCTTCTTGCATCAATGGAAGTCGATTCCTCATCCTCCGCTTCGGCAACTACAACCATGCTTGTTAGCAAGCGGTCTCACCCCGACAGCATCCTCAAGGGTCCTGCCACTACTACTCCCAGTGCTGCTACGGCTATCGATTTGTACCTTATCTCGGAGGAGGATGCCCACTATGAGCAGGAGATTTTGAGGGACCCGTACTCGAGCTTGAAGCCCTGGTTGAGGTATTCGGAATATAAGGCCAAGACTGGGAATATTCATGGGCAGGTGTTTGTTTTCGAGAGGGCTTGTAAAGCGTTGCCTAGGTCATACAAACTTTGGAAAATGGTATGTGTCTCTTGGTCCTTCTACTGGCTTTATCTGCTATGTTTATTTGTTTTTGTTCTGGCATTGTTTGTTGTGTGGGTGGCGGTGGTGCGAGTTGTTTGGTCGTGATGAATAAAGATTCTCATTGGAAGGTTTTTTAGTATCTCGATTTAAGAGTTAAGCACGTGTCCTCCCTCAATCCGGCACGGTTCCAGGCCGAGTACAATAAAGTCAATGATTGCTTTGAACGGTCTCTCATCCTCCTCAATAAAATGCCTAGGATCTGGACGGAATACTTATCCTTTCTGCTCAAACAATGCCTCGTTACCAAAACCCGCCGAACCTTCGATCGTGCCCTGCGGGCCCTACCGCTTACCCAGCATAGTCGCGTTTGGACACTCTACCTACCTTTCGCCAATTCCGCTTCTGGAGAGACGGCTGTGAGGATTTGGAAACGGTATATGCAGGTTCACCCGGAGGATGCGGAGGAATTCATTGAGCTTCTCGTTGAGATGGGGAAATACGAGGAGGCAGCGCAAAAGTGGATCGAGGTGCTGGATAATCCAAAGTTTCGATCAAAGGCTGGGAAGAGTCACTTTCAGATGTGGAGTGAGCTGTGCGACTTGTTGGTCGGCCACGCTCGTGAGATCAAGGGTATTGACGTCGAGAAGATTGTACGGAGTGGGATCGGGAAGTTTAGTGATCAGCGGGGGAAATTGTGGACTAGTTTGGGCACCTATTGGATCACTAAGGGCGACTTCGAGAGGGTATGTGAATTGGATGATGGAATTGTTGAAGGGTTGATTGTTGATTCTTTCATGCAGGCAAGAGACGCTTTCGAGGAGGGCGTCACCACCGTTATGACTGTCCGGGACTTTACCCAGATCTTCGACTCGTACACTGAATTCGAGGAATCCGTTATCGGAACCCTGATGGAAGCGGCTGCTGCGCGACAGGAGAAGGGCATTGTTAGCGAGGACGCCGATTTTGATTTGGATATCCGATTGATGCGGTTCGAACAATTGATGGACCGGCGGCCTTTCCTGGTTAACGATGTTCTCCTGAGGCAGAATCCGAATAATGTCATCGAATGGGAGAAAAGGGTTGCGCTCTGGGGCGATAACAAGCAACAGATTGTTCAAACATACACTGATGCTGTAGCCGCCGTGAACCCGAAGAAGGCTGTTGGTCAATTCCATTCCCTGTGGGCCGGATATGCCAAGTTTTATGAGAAGCATGGGGATATCAGACAGGCACGAATGATTATGGAAAAGGCTGTTCGGGTCCCGTTCAAGTCTGTTCAGGAGCTTGCGGAGATGTGGGTTGAATGGGCAGAGTTGGAATTACGTAACGACAATTTCGACGAGGCGGTCAAGATCATGGCGAAGGCCACCCAGTCGCCCAAGAGGAGCACGGTGGATTATTTTGACGAAACGCTGACACCGCAACAGAGGGTTCACAAGAGTTGGAAGTTGTGGAGTTTCTATGTTGATCTCGTGGAGAGCGTCAGCACACTTGAGGAGACAAAGAGGGTTTACGAAAGAATCTTCGAGCTCCGAATTGCTACTCCGCAGACAGTGGTAAACTATGCTACTCTTCTTGAGGAGAACAAGTATTTCGAAGAGAGCTTCAAGGTACACCCCCCTTCCGCTATCTATGGTATCAATTCAACTAACAAAAAAAAAAACAGGTCTATGAGCGTGGCCTCGACCTCTTCACCTACCCCGTGGCCTTTGAACTCTGGAATCTCTACTTAACCAAAGCTGTAAACCGCCAAATTGACATCGAAAGACTTCGTGACCTCTTCGAGCAAGCTGTCGAAAACTGCCCCCCCAAATTCGCGAAAGTCCTCTATCTAATGTACGGCAACCTCGAAGAAGAGCGCGGCTTAGCCCGGCATGCAATGCGCATCTACGAGCGCGCGACCCGCGCAGTAGCAGACGAAGATCGCTTCGAAATGTTCGACTTTTACATCACAAAGTCCGCCTCAAACTTTGGTCTAACCTCCACCCGACCCATCTACGAGCGTGCGATAGAGGCGCTACCAGACAGCGAGGCGAAGGAAATGTGCCTCAAGTTCGCTGAGATGGAACGACGTCTTGGGGAAATCGATAGAGCAAGGGCGATCTACGGCCATGCATCCCAATTTTGCGATCCAAGAATTTCACCGGAGTTCTGGACCAAATGGGAAGCCTTTGAAATTACGCACGGCAACGAAGACACCTTCAAAGAAATGCTCAGAATCAAGAGGAGTGTGCAGGCGCAGTACAACACCGACGTCAACTTCATCGCTAGTCAAGCGCTTGCGCGCGGGCAAGCGAAATCTGGCGGCGTCAGCGGCGGCACGGGGAGCGAGAGTGATGAGGAGGCGGGGGCCGAAAGGGGGGATGCGATGGCGGCTTTGGAGCGGGAAGTTAGGGCGCCTGCGGGATTCGTCCCGGCGAAGGATAGCGGGGGGATCAAAGGATCCATTGGAAAGGTGGTTACGACTACGAGCACGGAGGTTAACCCCGATGCTATTGATTTGGATATGGACGGGTAGTCTATTGGCATTCCATAGTCAAATCGGTATGGTTACTTGGTTGGTTGGATGGTCGGTGGTGGGAAAGCGGAGTTTTTTTTCTTTTTCTTTTTTTCCACTCTTTTTCTACCCTTTCCTTTTTCTTACATCTTGATTTAAATCAGGCAAATTCAATTTTTCAATTTTTTTTTGTCTTGCTCTGAGTTACGTTATGTTGCCAATTTACCGGTTGCTGTCTGGCTATCCTATCCATCCGTCCACCCGTCCACTCGTCCGCCCATTCATTTTACCTAATTTCATTTGTCCTACCTGCTTGTATTCTATTAGTCTACAGTACTCACTCTGCTATTGCACTGCACTTCACCGCACTTCACCTTCCTGAAATTCATGTACCATAAAATGTCGTTTTCAAACTGGTTGGTCATTATTATTACTCCCCTTGTCTAGCAGTAGCGCTGCTGGTGGTAGCATCTATAATTTGGGTTTTTTATTTTTATTTTCTCCCGTTTTCGTTCTCGTCATCCAGTACTATACAAGAAAGAAAAAATGGCAAAAATCGGGATTGATTGATTGACTCTGGCCTCAAGTTACACTAGGTATAAGTACAACAATACTTTTATATATCTCTTTCTCTTTCCCGTAGTAACACGGAAGTGAGTCAGGTGAATGGGTGGATGGAAGGATTAGATATAATCTGTAGAATAAGGTGGAGTAGAAGGGGGAGAGGGGAAAGAGAAGGAAAAGGGAAAAACTAAGTTGGCTGCAAAAAAAAAGAAAGGGAAAGGAAAAGGAAAGAAAAAAGAGATAAATTGACCATCAAGCTGCAAGCGGGATAAATTGAAACGCATAAGCTAAATACCGAAAGAGAAGGAGATACTAGCAGGGTTGGAAAGAAAAAAAAAAGAAAATAATATTAGAGTGGTATGTGAGCAAGGAAGAAAGAAAAAAAGTAAAAAGGTAAAAACACCCGCTGTCAATTGATTTCGCCCGTCTTGGCCTTCTCCCCGCCACCTCCTCAACATCCAGATTGTTTTTCTTTTAGTTAAAATGTACATATAAGTGTAATCGAGTTATCTATTATAATTGGAGCGGGTCAAGGAATCGGAAAGCAATTGTCGTGTAGAGGCAAAAGGGCATATATAGTCCATATGACCACCTCACATGATAATCTGCATGCGCAAAAAATCTATTAGCCGGGTGTAGGAAGGGAGCGTGCCGCCAAGTCTGAGGAATACTTACACAATCCGCCTCCTTTGTCTGTTGGGGAACACCCATTTCTTCAAAAGTCTTGGGCCCTTTGCCTGGCGGCTTTGAAACCGGCGTAGACTGTGGTTTGGGAGTAGCACTAGATGGAGGTGGTTTTGGCGTCTGTGAAGGGTTGACTGGAGGGGATGGAGGGCCTGGGGCGGGGCCAAGTGGTGGACTTGCGTGCGCCTTGTTTGGAGGGCCCTGTTGGTTCGGTGGCCGCTGGTGGCTATGAGGACCAAGCGAGCTCCCAGGCCTCTTGTCCCCGGCGCCGCCAGAGTACCTACTATTTGGTCCTCCCGTAGTGCTTAGAGCAGGAGATTTCGCTGGTTTTGGCCTAGGGGCAGGAGCTTCAAATCCGATATCAATGGGAGTTCCAGGTGGTTTAATTCCTTGGTTTCCGTGCATCTGGGATGGCTTAGGCGTGTTGATATGAGGAATTGGCCCTACGTTAGATCCTCCTGGTTGGCCTGGACCCTGGCGACCCTGAGGTGGGGGATACTCGTCAACAGTTGGGTAAGGTTGCTGTTGTCTCCCCCCAGGAGGAGGTCTTCGCCCTTGATTATCCATAGCAGTGAAAGGACGTGGCGGGCCTCCAGGGTACGTCCCCGCTGGAAGGATCACAGCTGGGCTTCCCACAGCTGAAGATTGATGTTTGTTAGTAAGTTGAACTCCAGGGGGGCATGCGGGGTTTCTAACCGTAACCAACCGCAGACATTGGCCTGGCATGAGACGGGGCTCCAGATCCCGCAGAGCCTGGTCGGACCGGATATGGGGCCGTGGTTCCAGGCCTCCTAGGAGGCTGGACAGCAGATAGTGGCCCACTACCGGGATTTATATAACTCTGACCTAGATCTGGGGCAATAAAGCTAGTATTAACATTGGGCATGGTACCCTGCCTCACTAATGGCCGAGGAGGCTCTTGCACTGGTGGAGGCCCTGACGGATAGCTGTAGTTGCCGCTGGGAGGAATATCAGGGTCGGGCATGTCTACAGCTTCCTCAATGGGACTGATGATAGGTGGAACCACCGATTGGCGCTTCTGAGTAAGAGGATTAACCACTCGCCTCTGAGAGGCATGTCGAGCTCTTATCTTCGATATAGCAACGCTTTCGTGATCCTTTCGAGACAGAGTCTTTGATCGTGAGATACCCTCTATACGTCCACTGGCGTCTTTGTTGCCATGTGCAGCAGCCTAATTTCAAGTCAAAAACCGGATCCAATGCAACATCCCGCAGGTATTCTCTTACCTTTCCATACCACAACTGAGCTTCCTTGAGATCAGCCAGAACATGCATTCCAATTTCATAGAAGTACCCGAGTGCGAACTCGGCTGTGGCAAGACCAGCCGATGCTGCCCTCTCGGCGTATTTAAATGCCAACTCTTCGTTCTTCTCGAAAACGCCATCGTGACCACAAAGGAACCATTTACTAATGGCCATATCCGCCTCAGGTTCACCTGCTGGCGTTAGTGGGTGGGTCAAGTGCCAACTAGGACTAAGCATCCTACCTTGCCTGGCGGCTAATGCATTGTAGTGAAGGGACAATGCCGGATTGAAATCACAGCCAAGTTGACACAATTCATACGCAGTTCCCATTTTGAGTTGAGCACGCTGAAATTATTAGCGGGAGTGTAATGTATAATTCGGAATAATGGGTCACATACTGCGAATCCTAGGAATGCCGCCTTCTCAATCATTTCCTTCGCTTGTCGAATATCGAGGGGTAAAAATAGTTCTGGAATTTCAATCCCCGGTAGTTCCCGGGCCAGTAACATACCATAAACCTAGGGCCTGTCAATTACTGGAAACATAACCCTCCTACCGAAAGAGATTCATATGTTCACTTACGTAAGCTCCTTGGGGAGCATTTTCATCAGCTGTTTGAGCTGCAAGTCGGATGAGATGAACACCCCTGGCGTAATCCTGCTTTTGGCCATGCTGCCCTAACAAGGTCATCATTCCAAGTCTCTACAGAACAAAGTCAGTACAAGTTCAGCTCATATATGTGTGAGCCTGACTAACATAATTCGAAGCCGAATCACCCATTGCTGCACCCTGATTGTAATGCTTAATCGCCTTCATGGGTTCATTGGAATTTTCGTACTGCATCCCCATTCTATACTCTGCGCGGGCAAACCCTTTTTCTGCAGATCGAGCATAGCATCTGAAAGCCTCCTTTTTATCACTCCTATAACCAAACTTTCCAAACTCCAACCAATTCCCCCGCATAAATTCTGCCCGTGGATGGTGTTGGTCAGCCAAAAATGTCACGACACTCAAAGCATCTGCCTTGATTTGGTGCTCAACTGTGGGTGTTTGTGGCCGGGTTCCAGGAGGTTCAGCGATCCGGGTAAGGTAGTTCATGCAAACTTCGACATAACTCAATGCATCCTGGGCCCATATCAACTGCATTTCTGGATCATTTGATGATAGCACCGCCAAGCGAGCTCCCTCAATCTGGTCACCCTTCTCTTCATCTGTTGGTGGAATATTCGGACCAGGATTGAGGAGCTTCGGAAACGGTGAAAATGAAGGCTCGTCGATTGTCTGGAAACCCGCTAGGTAGTCGTCGGCTATCGAGGAATGGTATGACGAAGCTCCATAGCTCGATCGACTGTCGTGTTCTTCACTCATCGGACGAGATCCGTGGCCTTGGGAGGAAGGTGGAGGGGTCGCGTAAGAATCTGAATAGTTATTCCGGGTCTGTTGCTGGCTATTAAGGTGGTTTCGATCGTTTTGATAGTTGTTGCTCATATAACCATCGCTTCCCGCAGGAGCTTTTCCGTTCTGAGATTGTAGTTCCAGATGCTCTAAGCTGTCGGCAATCTGAACGGGGACTTCTGGCATAACTCTGGTTGCGGTGAAAGAGGTTAGCTTTCTGCTAAAAGCAGAAACTCCTGAGGCTCAATAGAAGCTGAAGGAAGGAAAAGGGAAAAAAAAGTAAGTGGCAGGAACACCCGGACAACGCAGTCGAGCTAGAGAAATACGGGAAAAAGAAAAGCAATGAAAGGTAAAAGAACACGAATAGGAAGCTCGGATAATCAGAAGAAAAGGAAAGTACTCGTACGAACCTCTGAGGAGCTGGAGAAACGATGGCGACGTCTGGCATCATGTAATCGTCCTTTCCAGGATAAAAGGTTGCCCCCATACCAGACATGTTTGACTTGGAGCTGCACAGACACTCTGTCAGATCTATTGATAAGCCGACAAAGCTGAGCAAATTAGAATTAGGGTGAGAATAACGTATGAAAAGAAATAAATCTTACCTCCACTCGCGCAAGCGGTCTATCGAAATATTGTATTTTACTAACAGAATGATGACCTTAAATCAGCCACCGTTTTCAGGCAGAAACAAACTTGAAAGAAGTCGTGAGAATCCCGCAGCAGAGAACAAATATGAGCAAAAAGCAGGCACTGCGGTATGGGACCGCAGCCCAATACCCTCCCCTTCCTCTTTCTCTCACTTTCTTGTTTTCTCTCTTTGCCGGGGGCCTGGTCTGCCGTCCACCCCCCTTCCCATCCATCCCAGAATATTTTGCATGGGGTACGCGGAGGGTATAGAGGTTGCACTGCTCTAGTACCAGTACTTGCTGTCGGGGGGGTATGGAAATTGTGGATCGCACTGTAGAAAGAGAAAAGAGTGCTCGATCGATTGGATAAGAAAACTTACCAAACCCCAGGAACGGGAACAAATGCTGCACGCAGCCAGAGCAATCACCTGAAGCAATCGCCCAGCAAACGCAACAAAAAAAAAAAAGACACCGCAGGCTCGGAGAACCCTTTCCCAACGGCAGTAGAAATCAACCAACGATACTGATTCGGGATGGCGCCTCTATCGAACCTCCCTCTCTTGGAAGAAAGATCAAACAAATACTGGGTAAACTCTCGAAATCAGATTTAAAAAAAAAGGGGACTGCAGCAAGAGTTTCACTCAAGTTTGTCGATGCAAGCTGAAGAAGTTGATAAAAACAATCCGAAATCAAATATCCGCTCGAAGTGATTGTGAGATGACCCGAGAAAGAAACTTATGTATGAGATGATAAAATCAGGGTAAGTTTGTGTGGCAGGTTGATGCAGGTTGATGGTTGTTCAAAGAGGGGCATCTGGATGTTTTCAACCATTCTCCCCCGCCATTTCTATCTGCTAACTCACCCCTCTATACTAGGATGGAGGCTGAGCAACGGAAGCAGGTTCAGTTCAAACTGCGCCCTTCGCCCACACGAACCCTGCCACTCACTAGCCCCAGAAGAAACTTGGTCGCCATAGTAAGGTAAAGTTAGGAAAATAAAAATAAAAAGGGGGGGGGGGTCTTTTGCTAACGCCAGACCAAACTTTGCCCTAGGCTGAGATTCTATATCCCTATCTTTCGGTGAGATAGTTACTTGTGGGGCATGTCAAGATTCAAGTGTGATGCGATCTATAGGAGGTTCTAGTGCACTCGAGTACAACAAAATTTTACTATGTCCCTCGAGTGCTAACTGACCACTAACTTCTAGCACAGGTACGGATTAAGGCGGGGTGAAGAGAAGGGGGAGCCCCTTCGATACGAAAGTATCATAACCTAAGGACGCGGTTACCCTTAAAGGCATCAAATTTCCAGCGATTACGAGTCGAATCATGGCAGTGCTCCTACTACTGTAAAATCTCAATGCACTGTCCAGTGCAAGCGAATGTGGTTGGTGCTTTCCTGCAGTAGAAAGCCCCCGCAAGCAAACTGCCCGAGGAAAAAGAAAAAAAAATGAAACAGGAAGGGGCATTTTCCCTTCTGATCACAAAAGCACATCCATACTCTAATTCCAAATGTCGTACTGTAATATTGTGACATTAAAAAAGGGGGGTGAAATCTCGCCTTCCTACCATTCCAAATTTTTCCTTCTAGAAGAAGCTTGTTTCCTCCTCGGCCTTCGCGGGCGAGCCGTTTTCGGTTCGCTGTCGGCCGCTGCTGCTGCTGCCTCTGCGCTGTACCACCGCATTCGTGATGTCGAAACATTTTTAAAAAGGACTTGCCGTCGCGTACCACTAAAATTTGGCACTTTTGCTTAGAGATATGTGGTATAATACGCAATAATAGTACTTTTTGAAAACATTTCGACATTACGAGTACCGTAAAAACTCTTACGATTCATCATCTCGGAAATATGTGGTATCTCCGAAGTATGGTGTAGTGGCAGGGGGGGAAGTTAAGCGAGTGGTGACTCATGGGGCCGAGTGATCGGAGGTGAATCTAAAATGAGATTTTTGATTAGTATGATATAAAGTTGAGTCAAAATACGGGATAAACCTAAAATACTGTAGCATTAACTACAATAGTGTTAGCAAGTAGCCAACTATATGAGTCTTGCAAAAGAATCAATGAAGCGTTTATGACTCTGAATACGCAACTAGGAGCTGTGGAATGAAGAAAATGTCACTATAGATACTAGAATGTACGTAAAATTGAGAGCAGAAAGACCTACCCCGAAGTTATATGTACTAGCGGAATAATTTGAACTTTTTTTGAACTTTTGTTTGTGATTTGAAACTCGATTGAGGATGTCTTCCAACCAAAGAGTGGTCAAGAAGCGGCCAGGACCTAAGACGAAGTCAATTAGTGAGAGAATACTCAAGGAACGAAGTCTTAATCCAATTGTGCGAATCGAGCGAACCTACAGCCAAAAGCAGAAGATCTGAGTCCTCACATTCCTAGAACACCATTCAATTCCACTTCCAACACCTAGTAAGTTCCGAATACCAACATAGCAAGAAGCTGAAGACTGATTCAATATCCCACGGCGGACGATTAGCGAGTGGGTAAGAAAAAAAAAAGAGATAGAGATGATCGGGATAAAGACTTCTCAGAGAGCACAGGTACTAGCAGGTGGAAACGAGAGACAATGCTAGTGGCCGGAGCTGGAGGAGAAGTTGTATAACGACTTCATTGAGTGTCGAGGGCAGGGAAGGATGGTTCAGAGAGGGTGGTTTCCCATTCAGGCTGGCTTCCGCTTTTGTGAGCACTACCCGGATGTAGATCCAATGGTATTTAGCTTCAGCAACTGGTGGTTTGCTGGATTCCTAGAGCGAAACAGAATTAGCTTGCGTAGTGTTACAAAAAAAGCACAAAAGATTCATATTGAATACAGGCTCTCATGATAAACTGGTTGCGATTCAATCGTCGCAACTTGCAACCCCGCTTGACCATGTTTCTAGAAAGTGTGCTTCAAACACCAGTTAATCGGTTTGAGGAGTCAAATATCTGTAATCTAGACGAAATTCCAATTCCTTTCGAATACCTATAAGGAAAGACTTACGATACCGTGGGAGAAAAAACCATTTGGGCAAAGGCATCCCAGAATAGTTGGGTGTCACAAACTGTGACTAAGCAAGACAGACTCTCACATAACTAATAGTTATTAGTCATCGGTTTGTTATCTTCACACTATGAGATCAGTTGACTCATAGGATTTTACATGACGACGCAATAGCGCGTCATTGGTTTATTATGATTGGTTAATATTTGACATGACGCACGATTGTGGTCATGTGGTTTATGTATCTCGCATATGATTCATAGTTATGAGTCATGGGTTTCACGCATGTGACCCCGTTAGGGCACATGACTTGTTTTATGGGTTTTGATTGGTTACGAGATAGAGTGCAGCTGACTCGGACGGGTCAGCTGATGGATTTCACACTATGACTCATTATGAGTCATGAGTCGCGTGACGCGAGACGATGAGTCACGCAGGGTTAGGGTTGAGGGAAGAACCCCTATATAAGGGCACCCTCAGGGCATGAGATTTGGGTCACGAACCATCTCCCTTACACACCCGGCGATTGAAATCTCAACACCATGAGAATTCATCGTCAACATCCACCACCACCGCACTCTCAGTAAGCTGCACCTGCACTCTCCGTGAGCTGCACCATCCCCCTCCCGCCTTACCTCCCTTATCATGTTCTTGGACCCTGGCGTCCTTGTTTCTAGGGGTCGTTTGGCTCTATCACCCCCTCTTTTCGCCTGCA
>Ga0307507_10003254_pt1 | contig 31969 bp, 5 predicted proteins | sample 7_EM_MG_FD_207223 | JGI IMG/M metagenome (GOLD analysis project Ga0307507, IMG submission 207223) | Populus trichocarpa ectomycorrhiza microbial communities from riparian zone in the Pacific Northwest, United States - 7_EM | ecosystem: Host-associated > Plants > Roots > Unclassified | place... | reverse complement strand
TTTCTTACCTACCTTTTTATAAGAGGGGGACTAGGGGGGCTTTTTTTTATAGCTCGGGGCGCGCCATATTAAAGGAGGGGGTATAGTACTAGGAGGTACCGGAGTTCTAGGAGGAGGAATGACCAACGGAGGGCTCCTAGTAATACACCTCTCGCAGTAGCAGGAGCTGCAGGACGGCTGCCTGCCCCATGTTAACTAGGTATAGCGATATACCCCCATAGCAGCAGGAGCTGCAGGACTGCTGTAAGTCCTACGTCAACTAGTATCGCGATCGAGCGCTAGATGCTAGAATTTTTCTTTTCTTTTCTCTTCTTTCTTTTCTATAAGGGGATAAAGCCTGAGGGCAGGCTTTTTTGGAAGGGGGGGGTGATGTGACGGTGCTGGGGCACCGCCCCTGCAAGATATCGTGGCACCGTTATATGCAACCTAGATAGGGCCCCTAGTTAGGGGTATCTTGGCGCTATGTATATAGACATGTCCTTTCCTCGACCTTCTCCTGCTCCTTAGCTTAGTATCTTTACTAGATAGCAATCTATAGGCTTTGGTTTAGAGGTATTTGTGCGAGCCGTCACAACAACAAGGGCCTTTAGACCATGGCAAGATGGGCAAAGGGAAAGGCGGGACGCCTAGCAGAAGACCTACACCTACTACCCCTATAAAGAGCAGGCGAACCACAGGCCACAAGCAACAATAATAAGAAGGCAAAGATCCTTATAGAAAGATTTTTCCCCTAACCGGCTCTAGCAGACCTTAGTGACATTACTGGCGAAACACTGGTGACTCGCCTAAGGGTCGACAGCGATATAACAACCGAAGAAATGGCTAAAACCATTAGTCGCCTCTTAAACAATATAGTACTAGGACTAGATGGGATCCTAAACGAAGCCTTAAAGACCTATAGTCCACTTATAGCACCTTGGCTTGCAGATGTAGCCAGAGTATGCTTTGCAATAGGCTACTACCTACAACTCGGAAGATCTATAACGACGGTTATCTTATAAAAAGAAGGTAAAGCAGACTACTTAATCCTAGAAAGCTACCGCCCTATTGCCTTAGAAAACACCCTAAGTAAAATCTTAGAAAAGGTTATAGCAGACTATATAGCAGACACGGTAGAGGAACACGCCCTACTACCACAAAGCCAAATAGGGGCAAGAAAGAATCGCTTAATACTATTAGCACTTACACTACTCGCTGCTACCATTAAAACTGCATAGGCTATGCGCAAGGACTTTGTAGTATTAATGCTTAGCCTAGACATTAGTGGCGCCTATAATAATATACCCTATAAGCGCCTCCTATACATCCTTAGGGTAAAGGGCTTCCTAGAATGGATTATATAATTTATTTAAGGGTTTATAGGCCAGAAAGAGATATTACTGGTCTTTAGCGGATACTAGAGCCCCCCTATTACAGTTGTAATAGGTATACTATAAGGATTACCTCTTTCGCCTATACTCTTCCTTTTCTTTATAAGCAACTTACTTAACACCTTTAAGGAAGGGGCGACCTAGGGGATAGGCTTTGTTAATAATATAAACCTAATTATATACAGGCCAATAGCCGCAGAGAACTGTAGAACACTAGAGAAAGCCTATAATATCTATATAGAATAGGCAAGACGATATAGAGTCCAATTCTTACTAGAGAAATACTAGCTAATCTATTTTATAAGAAAACGCAACCAATCTGCAGATCTCTAGTATATAATCCATATTTAAGGCTTTAGGGGTTAACCAGTTTAGGGCCTAAGGGTATTAGGAGTATAGGTAGACAGCAAGCTCCGGTGGAGCGTATATGCGGTATAAGCAGCCCATAAGGGCCAAGTATAGTATATTGTATTATCCAGGATTGTCAATTCCATATAGGGTCCATACTTCCAGAGGTTACGCCTACTATACATAGCAGTTGTCCGGTTAACTATAATATATAGATCCAGTGTTTAGGCCATTACAGAAACTAAGAAGGGCCCCCCTAAATTACTCCTTAAACCACTCTAAAAGGTCCAAATAGCCTGCCTCTGGAGTATAACAGGCGGGTATAAGCGAACGGCTATAGCACTGCTTAAAAAGGAAGCCAATATTCCCCCTTTATAACTATATATTAAAGCCACTGCAATATAAAGGGCGCAAAGTAAACACAACTCTAATGTTATAAAGTATATCAAGACACGCCTAAATAAACTATGGAGGGACCCTAGGGCGCCTTGTAGGAGAACAAACTAACAACCCTAAAGTAGGGAAGAGATATTGGAGAAATAGGTAAAGAAAGCAGAAGAAGAATAGTGCTGCGTTAGGGCCTAGGCCTATATAGAGGAGGAAGGAAGACGTGTAAGAGGCCAGTAAAGATAATAGCAAGAAAGAGAAAGAAGCTAAAATAAAGTATAAAAGAACACTAGGAAACCATCTTCTGTAATATAATACTAGTTGGACCAATGCCAGAGAGGTGTATAGGAGTTAAAGGTATAGAGGCTGACTTAGGCAAGAGAAACCCAAGCTGTGGCATAGTTAACGCCATAGGGGGTAAATACTTAAGAGCTCTAAGAAGGCCTAACAAAGGTAGAAAATATAATAGCAACACTCTTAAGAATAGGGATAATAGGACTAAAAGATTGGCTCTACTAGGTAGGTGTCCTAGTAGGTAGCCTAAGATGCGAATATAGCTAGCTAAGACAGACACCAAAATACATAATACTGTTATGCTCCCTACGCACTAACTGGGAAGCTATACTCTTAGTAGCTAGCATAGAGAACTATAACACACTACTCTTAATATAAAAAGGTCTTAAGGCGGTTACCCAGTGGCTTATTAGCTAAAATATGCTAGACCAGTTTTAGGTTATAAAGGAAATGGTAATAGAAGGCAAAGGGGCGAGTAATAGGCGCCCCCTAATAACTCTATAGTAGTAGAGCAAAGTTTGTAATACTAGCGCGTCCATAGGCTTGTTACGGCAGCAGTGGTTCCTAAGGAGGTCAAAAAGTAAGGTAGTAGAGCACTATAGGTAACTTATAGGCGCCTTATAGGCGAGTCCTAAAAGGTAGGGAGACGGATTACGGGGTTTTCTCAAAAGAGTTTTCTCCCCACATGTATATAAGGAGTAGTCCGCGTGGGCCCAATAGGGATCCGAATCGGACGTTAAGCAATGAATAATAATAATAAATAGTATGTGCTAAGAGACTAAAGATAACCTCTATATAATTAAATAGCTATAATCTTAGCTTAATAAGCATGTTAATAATAATGCTAGATACCTCCCTACTGTATATAATACTACCTAAGTCTCTATGCCTCTAGCAGCTTTACTTAATGGGAACCCCTACTAAAGTAGTAATAATAAAAGCTATAATAACTAAACCTAAACTACTATAATAGCGTTTAATATATGTTACTCTAATCCCTTAGTTTTTTAGGGAGACTATAAGGAATATAGCTACTAGAAGATGCAAATCTGTAAAAAAAAACTAACTTAGAGCGCCTGCCTTTTTCCAATAGAAGATACTAAGATTAGCTATATTATTAGGCGAATAAAGGGTATACTATTTAATAGACTCTTCGCTTAATAGGGGACTAATAGCCCCTAGAAGTAGTAGTCCTACTAAAAAGTTCTTAATAATCTTAACCTAATATACCGCGACTATAACTTTCGCGTAATTACCTTATAGGTACAGTTAAATCTATAGTAGCTATCTATAGAATTATTATAATTCCGCTTAAGGATCTTCTATTATAATAGGATGCAATTTAGTACCTAGACTATAATTAATTATCTAGACTGTGCTAAAACACAAGACTATAGCCTAGAAGACTCTAAGACAGCGTTAGTACCACCCTTATATATCTTATATATACCTCTGTTAACTATACCAATCGCTACCTATTTTATATATATATTATACCTAATTTCCATAAATTTATAATCAAGTTGTTTACTTAATTCTCCCATACTGTAAAGGTTATAGTTATAACCTAGATTGCACTACCTGCTAACCAATTAATTAATTACCTTATTTAAAAAGTTACTACTTCTACTACCTTTGCAGTATCTTAAGCTTTTTTACCTATTAAATAAACAAACAATCAAACCTAATTAATAAACGTACTATAACGGACAAATTAAATCGTTAAAATAAGGTTTTGCTAAGACGCTAACCTAAACCCTACCTAATCTATTAAAATCCTAAAAATAACAACTAATATAATAAGTCTTTATCCAAAATTAATGTTATCCTTAATTAGCCATTTGATTAAATATAATGGTTCTTTATTATTTAAGACACTGCTAAAACTAATAAGGTATAGCAGTATATTAACCTATCTAAGAAGAAAGATAAGCTTCTAAGCCTAGAACTATTAAATTAACCTATACCTATAAATGTGCTTCCTGTAGCTATATTAATAGCACAGCTAGACCAAACCTAGCTTACTATATATAATTAACTTTACGCTAAGTATAAGGACAATCTATATATATACTAGAAGAAAGAGAAGGCCATAAGCGATATTAGTAACTATATTATTTAATTAATATTGGTATCCTACCTTCTACTTATTAACGGCCTTAATATAATACACAACTGGTTTTAGGCACTTAAGACTACACTAGCCCCTACTATATTAGGTTAAAAGTATAATATCCTTAATTAGTATATAGCTCTAAAAGCCTATAATAAAAAGTAGAGTATTAATAAATGGTTAAACAGCTAAAGGAATGTCTATAAGCTAGTAGAATAATTAAAGCTACTAAACGTCTAGGGATTTAGAACCTACTATAATTTTATATAAGCTATTAAACCTATCTCTTCTAGTTTTGCTAGAGCACTAGAAGTAGACCTTATCTAAAAAGAACAAAAGGATAAAGACGTCCCATTTATTATTAACCTTATTAAAAAATTTTTAAGGAGCACTACTATAAGGGATATTATTGCGGTCACCTTGGGTTGCCTTTAGAACAACCCCCAGACACCCCTTAGACGTTTATTGGTCACGTGCCGGAGGCACGTGCCCGTAGTATATAGTCTCCACAATCCCTAAGGCCTCACCTCCTTAAGAATCCGTCTCTCTTACCAATCTATCCTGTTCCACAATCGTGCCTTATAGCCCCCTATCTACAAAGTCCCCTTACAACTACTCTATATAGCAAATTGCATCCTTTATATCCTCTGCCAATAACTCTGTATTTATAACTCTTTAAGGCAACTTAAATTCTAATTCCAATTCTAATTTAGACCCTAATAGCAATTTTAATCCAAATTTAAGATGGCATAAGGAATGTATATGCGGTCTTATATATCAATTTAGTAACTACTACTATATTGTTAAGTATAAGCGCTCTTAAGGATAGAGACTAAGAGCAGATATCTAGAAGAAGGTAGATAAAACAATCTTATTTATATCTTAGATTAAGCGCGCCATTAACTATATCTAAAAAAGAGAATAAAAAGCAAAGGAGAATAATTAAAAGAACATAGAATCTATAATTAATTTTAATTCTAAAACCCTAGCTTTTACTATACTAACTAGCCATACTACCGCGTTTAGTACGAGTTAAATTCCTTTTAAACTCCAGAATACCTAAACACTTAACTCTAGTATAGGTACCCACGTTTATAATAATAAAGACTCTACCTTCTCCTACTTAGCTATAGAAGATAACTACCTAATTGCTAGCAGAAAATTGAAGAAAATTTAAGTTTATAGAACAGTAACTATTACTATTAATATACCTACTAGGAAGTTAAAGGTAAGGCTATTTTATATAGCGCTAGTACCTACCAGATTTATAAATATTATAGCGCTATTAAGAGCTACTAATAATAATATCCATTTCGACTTAGGATAAAACTTGCTATACTATCTAGTAACTAGTAAAATAGTATACTATATAAAATAACTAGGGGGCCACTGGGCACTAATGCATAAAAAGCCTACGCCTATAAATACCCTAGACTTAACTTAATTAATATTCTTAACCTCTAAGAGGTACTAGCCTAGCTATATAGCCCGTAAACTAATTGGAGCCACAGATATAAGATAGTATAAAATACTTAGCTATATAGGACCTAATGCTATTAAGCAGCTTCCTAAGTATATTATTGACGTAAAGCTAACTAAATTAACTACTAAACAAGCACCGCTTAAAATTAAATATAAAACTTACTTATTAGCAAAGTATACGCAGCAGATCTCCTAAAGATAAGAATATAATTTCTAGCCACTTAACCATTTAAACGGCCAGTATTTAATATTATCTACCTTAGAGTACCGGGGTATAATAGCAATAGATATATTATGCATTTCTACTATATATATTCTAAATTTAACTTTATATTTACCTTTAAGAATAAGGATAAAGCTACTATCCTACCTACTATTTATAAGACTTACCGCTTAATTTAAATATAATTCTACTAAGATATTATCTTCTTCTAGAGTAATAATAAATAAGTATTTAGACAAATGGAAGACACCCTATAAGTATAGTGTGTAGATAAGGGCATTACCTTTAAATGCCAAGTACTGTATACTAAGGAATAAAATAGCAGAGCTAAATAATCTAGAAAAACCCTTATAGAATAATTAAGATCTATATAGCTGAAAGCATTTTTACCCCTATTTCTAAGACTAAAAGCTTTCCTTATTACTAGCTATGCACTTAATTAAACGTTAAATAAATAACTAGGGTAGAAAACTCCGTATAAGGTTGCCTATAGCATGCTACTAATACTTACCTATATATATAAATACGGTTATAAGACCTATATACTAAACAAGCTAGTTAAAAAGGGAGATAAGCTAGCTCTTTATATATTAATTAGACATCTAGTTAGCTATAATTTAACTAATATCTACTAAATCTAGATTCCAAGCCTTTATAAAGTTATCTAAACTAAAGATGTCATGTTTAATAAGACCTTATTTTATAACCCTAAGGGCTAGAGTATTAACTATCTACTAAAGAAAGTATTAGAAGATACTATCTAGATAATTAATCTACTAGAACCTCTCTATAAAAATAAATCTAAGGATAAATCTATTTTATATAGACCTACCTTAAATATAGATTAAATAACTATATTAAGCAACTTAGTAGAGCTTCCTATAAAGGACATTAAATAGTTACTAACCCCTAGTAGAACGGTATCTCTAGATCTGCTAGAAATAAATACCACACTAAGAGGACTTTAAGACAATATCTTAGATATAATTAAAATAGGTTCTACCTAGCTAAGCTTACTAGAACTATTTAATAGAGCAACTAATATAGCTCTACGAGCTAATAAAGTCTTGGCTAATTTTTTTGCCAACCTTATCCTACCAGAAGGCTTTAAACAAATTTAACATCAAGTATATATAACAGTACTAGCCAATCTATCTACCCTATTTGGTTATTATACTGGCTTTGCTATAGGACTAGTAAAGGATACTAGCTGAACCAGATTCTTATCCTTATCTTTATATTAGGACAATCTTCCTCCTAAACTAAGGAACCTTAAAGAGCTAAGAAAGCACCCTTTAACTACCAGCTTCTAAAAGGCTATAGAAAAAGAATACGACGACCTAGAATGCTAAGGGATATTTAAGACTATACTAAAGGAAGAAGTAAATAACGAGCAGATCCTTCTACTAAAATGGGTCTTTAAATATAAGTTTAATAATAATGGCTACCTATAAAAGCTAAAGGCTTAACTGCGTATCCGTAAAGACCTATAGATTACTAAAGAAGAGACCTATGTAGTAACCCTAGCTGCCCAAATATTCTATGCTCTCATAGCTATAGCAGCTGCATTTAATTTGGAAATTTAATAGTATAACGCCGTAAACGCTTTTATAAATACTAAGCTAAATAAGCTAGTCTACTGCTACTGCCTAAAAGGCTTTAATTAAAACGAACATATTCTTAAGCTACTTATGGCGCTATATAGATTAAAAGTCTTACTACTACTTTAGTATAAAGAGCTTATAAATACATAAGCCAAATTTAGATTAAAGCCTGTTCTAAGTATAAACTGCCTTTATACCAATAGATAACTTATTATCTTCTTTTACATAGATAATATTGCTGTTTTATTTACTAAGAAGGACCTTTAAAGACTAGAAGAATTTAAAGCCAAACTGCTACACTAATATAAGATCCATGTACTAGGAGACCTATAATAGTTTCTAGAAATCTAAATTAAACAAAATTAACAAAGTAGAAAGCTCTGGCTCTGCTAAGATTTTTATATTAAAAAGATAGCCAGTTAATTTAATATTTAACTAGAAAGATTTCTTAAGTCTTTACTTCCTATTAAAGAACTAATCCCGTCTAACCAGCTAAACCCTTAAAGAACTCTAGCCTATTAGTAATAAGTTGGTTCCCTTACGCATCTTACCATATTTAGAAGACCTAATATTATAAAAACGCATTTATAGCTAGCTAAATTCCTTATAAACCTAAACCAAAAGCACTTTAATATAGTAAACCAAGCTATTACCTACTGCCTTAGAACAAAATCTATAGCTATTAAATACTCTAGCAAAGTATTTAGAGCATATATCTACTTTAGAAACCCTAAAGGAGAAGACATTACCTTTTATAGAGTATCTAATGCAGTATTTACAGACTATAAAGACATCAGACGGAGCTCTTAAGGATACCTTTTTATACTATTTAAAGGACTAATTAACTAGAAGGCGACCCTATAAAGATTAGTTATTTACTTAACTACTAAAGTAGAGCTTCTCTCCCTATTTATAGCTGCTGTTAAGATTATCTAGTGGCAATATTTCTTTAAGGCAATCGGCTTCAATTTAGAGCGCAAATTTACCCTACTATGCGATAATATGTAGACTATATAACTCCTAAGATAGGATATACTAAAGCTTAACACTAAGCTACGTTATATTAACGTCTATTAGCACTAGGTTAGACAGAAAGTCTAAGATAAAAAGATTAATATATAGTGGGTCCCTATAAACAAGATGCCTACTAATAGCCTTACTAAGATTCTACCCCATTAAAGGTATAAGGTATAAACAAAGCAATTAAATTTAGTGGATATTTGATATTAAATTGCTACTGCATTATCTAATAAAGACTCTTAAACATCACCCTATCCCTCTACTACTCCTAAATTATATCTAAAATTTCCTATTTTAGTATAGTATCTACCTTTATTTTTTGTTGTCTATAGCTTTAACTACACTGTTAAATTTGGGGGAGTGTGTAACTAACTACCTAGACTGTGCTAAGACATAAAACTGTAGCCTAGAAGGCTCTAAGACAGCGTTAGTACTACCCTTATATATCTTGTATATGTCTCTATTAACTATACCAATTACCACCTATTTTATATATATATTATACCTAATTTCCGCAGATTTACAATCAAGTTGTTTACTTAATTCTCCTACACTGCAAAGCTTATATAGGCTTTATTATTTCGCCTTAAGAGTCCTTAATTATTAAGGGTATAGTCCATATTACTAGTAAAATCCTATTCCTAGGTTAACTAATTATATATAGAGCGTATAAAGGCGTCCCTTTCTTATACTCTATAAATAAAATTAACTAGTAACTTAGGGGGGTATTTTATAACGCCGTTTTAGCTAAAGCAGCTACTACTACCTTTTACTATAGTATAAGACCCCATATAAAGTTGGTGCTAGCAAAGTAATATATAATATATAGGTAACTCGTTAGGTTATTATAGGGGACTACTACCTAGGCTAGGGGGTCTTCCCTAGGGTTAAATGCTATAGGCTAGTTAAGGAGGTCTTAAAGAGAATAGTAGGACACCTTAATTTGCCAGCGCTATATTTGCAAAAGTCACTTATATACTACATATATACTACTTATTAGTTTAGTATAGTAGTATAGGAGGGTATGACCTCTCTTAGACAGGAAGTTACAGTATATTTAGTTAGTTAGTTAGTTGTAATTAGCCAGTAGAAAAGCGGTTAGTAAGAAGAGAAGAAAAGTGTGTATTAAAGGAAAAGTATGTGTCTTTTAGTCCTGTCTGAGTTGTTTAAGACTTTAGGGCTTTAGACTAATCTATATAAAATATATAGAAAGTCTAGACTTTCTTAAAGCTATGCCTAATCTAAATATTAAATCCAGGAGGCTAAATTATACTACTATATACCTCTCCTACCTAAGTTATTGTTCTCTAACGACTTCTAAAACCTTATATTCCTACCTATCTCTAAAATAAAGGTATAGTAGGTAACTGTACACGCTCCTTACCCTTACTATAAACCCAAAATAGTAAATAAGGAGACTCCGTTCTAGTTAAATAAGACCGCTGTTATCTGCCTGGCTAGGCAGTATAAGAGGCATTAGACTAATGGCTCTTAGATAATATAGTTCTCTTACATCCTTCCATTTGCTTAGTTCTGTCCTATAATTCCTTAGGCAACTCTATATAACTCTATCCTTCTACAACAATAGGAGGTATAATACTTAGATTTACTGTAACAGTTAAAGGATTAATTCTATGGTTAATACAGTAGAAGTATAAGCGGCTATTAAAGCGCTCTATTTTAGTTGCGTGTATAAGCTAAAACGTATCTTTATAGTTTTTAACTACCCTAAGATAGTAAGAATGCGTCTATTTCCTAACCTCGTTCTCATTGCCATTAAGGAAAAGGTTATAATTTTAAACTACTACTGGAAAATCCTATTATTATCTACCCAGAAGGGCGTTAGATAAGGCGCTAGCAGTAGTAAGCTTAACTATAGCAGGGAAGCGATATAGGATTATACTATAAAGATTAGTATGTCTAGATAGCATATGGGGCGATACTTTTAAGTCTTAGTAAGCATCTACCAGCTCTACCTAAGTTCCTCCTTCTATAACCTTAAGGTTATTATAATTGTCCTAAATACTAACAAACCATAGTAGTAGTATTTATTAGGTCCCAGTTAAAGGTCCTTTTGCTCTATAAGGAAGGTAAGGCATAGTTACACATATATCTCCTTTCTTATACAGCTAAGCCACCTAGTTAGTTGCATACTTTTCTACGTCCTTAGTGGTCTAGTCTTAATTAGAGATCTTATATACGAATCTATTACCCTTAGTTAATCCTTATACTTTAAGATCTGCCTACTATAATTCTAAGTAATAATATATACTAGGTAGGATAATTATGCAGTTATCCTTAGTTTTATTATCTAGAGAAACGCTCCCTTAAATTATATTAGTGCTATATCTACTCTCTAGGAGAGAGGGAATATTAATATTAATATAGCAGAAAGCTGTAGAGTCTCCCTTAACCGTAAATTTTGTATAATAAGGATAGGAAATAAGTTGCCACTAGCTATTAGGCCTAAGAGCGCAATAGAGATAGTAGTACTAAGGATCTTATCTTATTAGCTGCTAGTAGAAACTATACACCATTATTCTTAACTAGCTATAATTTAGCTATCTATTAATTAAACGCTAGTAATAACGGTATATGCGTATTTCTTTATTAATTATTGCTAAAACACTAGAATCCTACTACTATTAAAACATATTTAAAACCACGGATTTATCTTGCTGCTATATATCTTAGTTGTTTAGTAATAGTATTTAATTAAGCAAAGCCCCTCTATTGTAGGAAAACCTTAGTGCTAAATTATAAATAAACTTATTTAGTTTTAAGGAGTTAGATAAAACTGGAGGTTTATAAGCTTTTCTAAACTAGGAGTATATAGTAAGATCTATCTTTATGGTGCTAAAGTAATTATAAGCATAGTATATTAAATAGAGTCTGTAACACAGTGTGGCATAGTTTAAACCCTTTATCGCTAAACCTATACGTCCTTCTATAGCTTGTGTATATATCTAGCAGACCTTATATATCTCTAGATTAGAACTAGCCGCCCTATACTAACTGCGCAAGAGCTTTATAACCTTAGTTGGTTTAATTTTAGTAGTTTGGTATAGGGACGCCTTAAGATAAGCTAGTATATTATCCTTATAGTTACACCCTTGTTTTAAGCGGAGTATTACCACAGTATCTATAGTCTCCTTAATATACTCCTTATCATCTTCTAGCTTAATAACGTTTTTATTAAATATTAACTCTACTCCTAGCCCTCCTACTTCTAGGTAAGCAACTATTAGCCCTCTCCTTAGATTCCTTTTTAAAGAGGATATTAGCAGCTATAGGGATAAGCCAGTAGGCGTTCTAGCTGTAAGAATACTTTTATTTATAGATAATAAAGGCAAGTTAACTAATATAGGTAATCCTTATTAAGACGGGCTTAGCATAATACTAACGCCTCCTCCTTAAACAGGTGTTGATGGCTAAAAAGCTAATAGATTTATTATATTAGAAGTATATCTTAAATGCGTTCGTAGTATAACAGCTAAGCTCTCCCCAGCTTATTTAATTCTAATATTACTAACCTCTAGTCCTATAGTAGTTAATCTCCTACTTCTAGGTAGTAGGTCTTTATTTAGAACAAGGAAGCCTATTAAGTATCTCCCTAAACTATACTTATTTACTACCTAGTCTAATATTACCCTTCCTAACTTTGTAGACGCAAGCATAAAATTAGTAGGTTGCAGTTAAGTAGTAGTCTTAATGCCGCGTTCTAGGTAATTAAGTCTCTTAATTAGCGCTTTATTAACTCTTGCTATAACTTTAAGGAGTAGATAGACTGTAAGCTTTTAGACAGCGGAGAGGAAGTTATAGAAGATTATATATTTAAGCAGTCCGTTAAGGATATCTTATCTCTAGGCCTTTTAGATAGTCTCTCTAGCTTTATTACACTGGTTTCTCTAATCTTTAGCCATCTTGCTAATGTTAGAGATATCCCTAAAAATTAATATAAACGCGTCCTTTCCTAGAGATACTTGCAGTCCACTATTATTGTTAATAAAGTTAACTACTACACTAGTAGTATCTGCGTAGTTTTTCTAAGAGAGCAAGATTTCGTTACAGATTTGGACAAGTACTATGTAATACTAATTAACTATAAAGCCTCTAACCTCTATAAGGACGCCACTAATCTATTACTTAGCTCCTTTATATAGTACTAGCGGTCTACTTAAGGAAGATATAATAAATATACTGCTATTGGTTCTGCTTTATTTATACTTTAGCTAATTATAACTATCTTTAAGGTCTATTAAGGGCGAAAAGGTAAAGTTCTTAATAGGGCTTCCTAATTTAAATGGTCTACTAAATATAGGTAGCGGTATAGAGTTCTACTAGCTCTAATTATTAAATAGACTAATTATAATTTTCTATACCCGGTATAGAAAATTGCTATTAGCTTAGTAAAGGCAGTAAGCGGAACTAATATCTTTGCAGTAAATAAACCTAGCTAGTTATATATAAATATTCTTCTGCCCTTACCTTGCTATATATATATATTAGATTTCTATAATAATAAAAGCAAATAAGAAAGCGTAATAGAAAGAGCTTTAGGAAATATAGTAAATAAATAGATTGCATAGCTGTTATCTATATCCCCTCCCCCACCTAAGAACTTAACTATCCCCTAGTTAAACGTTTTATACTTAGTTTTATTAAATAATCTTTCTAAAATATATACTTCTTAAACTATATAGCGTTGCAATACTGGTGGATTTTGTATAATATCTTCCTTAGGCTTTAGCTCTGCTGTTATTTCTTATAGTATAGTTCTACCTAACTAGTTAAGCCAGTCCTCCTAGCGGACTTTAGATACCTATTATTAATAGAACTTCTTTAATCTATTCCCTAAAGTTTAGTTATGGAATAGTATGCCATTAAGATCTTTAATTAAGTACTATCCCTTATAGAGGTGGCTCTTATATATACAGAACGGTCCTAGCTATTTTAAATCCAACTTATAACTACTAGAATAATCTTACTTAAGCTGCGTATTATGGAGTATAACTGTATCTCTAACCTTAAATCCATTCTAGTAAATATAATAGGTGTTATTAAAATACTCTTTATTTGCTGTTCTTAGCTATCTTATATATATAACAGCCTCTTATACATCTATGTCTTTTTAGTTAAACTGCTTTATATAAAGCGCTAGTAGCTTTGCAGTAGTCTAGACCATTTCTTAAGGCAGTATATACTAGGTAGGTATATAGAGTTTAATAGGAAGGATATGCTTATATCCGTATATAATTCTTACTAGTGTTATTCCTATAGACTACTTAATAGTTATCTTATCTGCCTATAAGATAGTATAAAGATTGTCTAGCTATAAGCCGTCCATCTTTACCAAAGTGTCTATTATAGGTTTATAGCCCCGCTCTATTAAGCCTTGCCCCTATAGTTAATATATAAATACCACAACCCTTTTAATATTGTAGAGCTCTACAAGCGTAGTAGTAATATTAGTATTCTCTCCTCCGCTATCTATAGAGAGCTGTCCAAATACTCCCTATTGCTAGATAATATCTTTATAGAGGAACTTTACTATACTTTTTATATCTTTCTTTTAAAGAGCCCAAGCTTCTATCTATCTAAATATATATTCTTAAGTAATAGCTAGGTACCAGAACCTAAGACAGTTTAGCGGCATAAATATAATATCTACTATTACTTGTTGCTATAAGGTAGACTCCTATATAGGGTGCATTGCTTCTTCTTCCTGTCCTAGCTGTTATTCCTAGAATTATAGGCATAATTTAATATACTATAATATTTGATCCTATAGTCCTGGCCACTAATATTAATTTAAGATTCTTTAGTACGTTCCCTTCTGTCTATAATATCTACTTTAATTATAAAGGCTCTTAATAATCTCTTGCCAAATAGTCTTGTTATTAATTACCCTCTATATTAGGACATTCTTAGACTATTAGCAGAAGAGCTATTAATTATATACTAGGAACTTTAGCGTATACCATTTAAACTTTTTAAATTCCTTAGTATTTATTTCTTTTAGATATTGTAAGGTTACTAGCTATTTTATAATCTCCTAAGATTCCTCTAAATATAAGTCTTCTAATAGTAGACTCACGTCTATTTTAAGAGGGCTAGCTATATATTTTAAGGCACTTAGCTTATAATTAATAAACTCTTTAATATCCTCAGTCGGCTTATTAGGTTGTTTACTATTAGGCGGCTATTATAAAAGTCTATTAGCTAGGCTATTCTTCTTTCCTGGTATATATCTAATATTAAAGTCCCATATCTGGATCTATGCTAGCTATCTTATTATTAAGGCTCTGGGTAAATTAGTAGCAGTATAATTTAGTTATGCGACTAAGGTATTTGTATTTGTCTTAACTGTAAAGCAAATGCTATATAGGTATATGCAACACTTCTTTAGAGTATATAGTAATGCCCAACATTTAAGCTTTCCTAAATTATATTTTTATTCCACTTAAAACCAGATGCCGCTCTTATATTAATATGGGTAATAATAACCTTACGCGTCTAGTTGCATAAGGCCGCACCCCTATCCATTTTTGCATCTATTAATAGCGAGAATAATTAGCCCTGCCCCCTTACTATAATCTAGTTAAACTAACGCAGACGTAGTAGTAATTGCATACTTTAGAGTCTTTATAGCAGCAACTTGCTCTATGCCCCATATAAATAGAATGTTTACTTATAGCAGTTGGAAGATTGGCTCTGCCTTAATTATAAAGCTTTTTACCTATATTTGGTAATATACAACCACTCCTAGAAATGTTTAGGCAGATATAATATCTTTATAGTCTCTCTAGTAAATAATCTTTATAACTTTTAACTCTTTTAGATATTATTCCTTTCTATTACCGCAGTAACTAACTACTATAATCTTATCTTTATAGAAGTGAGACTTTGCGCCTAAGATTATATACCTAGCTTGTTCTAAATCTGCAAGTACTTTGTTTAGCTATATAATATATTTTAGAATATACCTATATACGCCTAGAAGGCTTTCTTCTCTATTATACACTATCTATAGGCCTTTTACTGTAATATTATCTAGAAATGGCAAAGTATGGTATGGGATGTGTCGTTCTAAAATCTTAGTAATTGTCCTTATAAACTAGGCTACTAAATTTATGCCTTTTATAGGTACTATTGTGTATTATAAAAGTCCTAGAGGTATTATAAAAGCTATTAGGTTCCCGCTTTCTATATTAAGCTCTAATTAGTTATAGCTAGAGAAGAAGTCTACTAGAGATATAACTTTATACCCTATAAACTCCTTAGAAAACTTATTAGCATATAGTAGTAGATTTGCGTCCCTAATAGTTACTTAGTTGATATTTATTACTATATTTATTACTTAGTACTTCTTATATTCCTTCTTGCTTATAAGAAACTATAGATTCCTATATAGACTTTTGCAATATTCTAGAGTCCCTTAAGCTAGGTGTTTTTATAATATACTTATTACTTCTCCTTATAGGGCTCTTGGTATAGGAAAGTTTGGTACTTACTATACCTTATATAGCATAGTTTTAATCCTTAGTAGTAGAGTTATATCTCTGCTAATATGGCCTATTTTAGAGAACTCCTATACTAGAGCCTCTTTTTGGTTAAATAATATAGCCTTAAGGATTTCTTGTTCTCTTGGCTGAATATCTCCTATAATTATATGCTTTAATTATTTTGGCTTTAGTTATATACTACAGGCTAACTTGGTATATTATAGTTTAAGGAAATGATTATATAGACTAAGAGGTACCCCTTAGATAGACACCCTTTATTAACGCAAGGCTACCTCTTACTATTCTATTGGGTGCTAACAAATTAACTAAGTAGACTTTATCTGCCTTTTATTTATACGTAGTTGTTATATTTATGGCGTTTTATTAGGCCTTGCTTTAGCAGCTTTCTATTTACATTATAAACAGATCTATTATCTTTAATATTTAATATATAAGGGACCCAGCCTTTGCCTTAAATACTAGCTTCCAATTCTTTCTTAAGTGTTTCTGTAACGGCTCGCATAAATGCCTCTAAACTGAAGCTTGTGGATTGCTATCTAATAAAGATACTAAGCTAAGGAGAAGAAAAGAAGGGGGTCGTAAGGACCATAGTAAACATATATAAAGGGGCAGCCGCTAAGGCGCTAGCGGTAAGCGAGCCAATTATAGGTTGGCAGAATATGGCAGCAGCATGGCAGAATTTAGCAGGTAACGCGTTTTAGCACCATCACATCACCTCCCCACCCTCCTAAAAAAGCCTACCCTTAGGCGTTGTCCAAGCTCCCTATTATCGTCCAAATTATTGTAATTATCTAACCCTTCTTCCTAGCATTTAATCCAGTTGTTTAATTTATATGGTGGTCCAGGGAGGTTAGGGTAGGCCAGGTGGAAGTCCTATAACTTATAAGGGGAGTACTTAAAATTAGATGTGGGGTACCACTCTAGGTTATTATTATGGCCTACCTAGCTTGCACAGTATTTTAAGACATTATGGACCTTTTTTACTGTTAGGATTTCTCTAACTTCCTATTCTTCGTCCTCAGCAATCTGGATTAGCGGTAGGGGGTTATTATACTATCCAGGTAGTGGATTATCCGTAGCCTTTTATAGCCGGTCCGGAGAGAAGATGGGGTGGATCCTTATTAACTCTAGTAGCTTAACCTTAAAAGAGTGTCCTACCTTTTAAAGAGTCTCGTATAGGCCAGCCATTTAGTGGTCTAACTTATAGCTCGGCCTCTAGGTTTTCTAGTTCTTTATTAACACCCATACCTTATCTCCTACTTAGAAGTCTTCCTTGTGATAATATTAGTTTATATTAGACTCCTTTTTTTCTTGCGCCTTTCTTATAATTGTTTAAGCAGTCTCTTAGGCTCTATATATTCTCTTAGCAAATGCCCAGGCCTTTTCGTGGCTAAGGCGTTCGCGGGCCGTAGTGGGTTCAGTAGGCCTATCCCAATTAAAGGACGTTCGTGGTGCATACCCATAGAGCAGTTCGAATAGGGACATCCCTATACTATTATAGGGGAGTGTAAGCTGCGCGTAGTCTATTATAGGCAGTAATTCCGACTAGTTGTCCTAATAGTAGTCTACAAAGGGCTGCAGTTACTGGTTGAGGTACTAGTTTATAATCTTAGTTTGGCCGTCAGTCTAAGGGTAGAATATAGTAGAGAGCTTAATCTTAATCCTAAGGATACAACAGAGTTCATTCTAGAAATCTAATATAAACTAGGGGCCACAGTTAGAGATAATTAATTTAGGGGCGCCGTAGAATTGATAGATGTTGTTAATATAGAGGCAGGCCATATCCTTCACAGTTGTGGTCTTAAAATAAGGGAGGGAGATGGATTGCTTGCATAGTTAGTTAACCACTATAAAGGCTGCATCGTGGCCGTAGGCGTCCTTTGGAAATGACTTAAAGTCTATAGTAATATATTACTAAGGGCGTTCTAGAACTGGCAGCGGTTATAGCTACCCAGGAGTTTAATCCCTAGGGGCATTTGCGCGTTTATAGGTGTAGCAGTTTCTAACAAATCGATCTATATTAGACAGAAGTCCTTACTAGTAGTAATAGGGCGCTAGTAATTAGTGGGTCTTATTATAACTAGGGTATACCATAGAGACTTAACAGTAGGCTTCGTGGATTAACTCTATCTATAGGTTATTAATATCTGGAACTATAAGCCGTTTTTAGTATAGAAGCAGTCCTTCTTTTATTTCCAAATTAGGGTCCTCCTTCACGGCTTAGTTATAGAGGGCTTTCAGGGAGTCAGCCATACGGTTTATAGTTAGGATGCGGTCAACTAGCCCTATTAGTTCGTCCAAGACTACTCCCTCTAAGGGTGCTAGCTTATTTTATTCGGAGTCTAGTTCTTTAAGAATTTGCGGGTTAAGCTATTTGGGATAGAGGAGGGCGCGCGTTTGGTATTAGGTCTTTAGCTTATCCTAGGGTCCTATATCTTATTCCCTTCGGGTTAGTGTATTAGCTTTAGTATTTTGCTTACTAGAACAATACATAATTATAAAAAAGAATTTAAAGAGTATTTTAGCCTAGTGGGCTTATTATCCAGTAAGCTGCTTTATAGTTATAAAGTACTCTAGGGCTTTATAATCTGTATATATCTTAATCTGGGAGTTTATACCTTTAAGCTCTACGTGCTATTAGGACAACAATTGGATAATAGCTAGTATTTCTTTATTATATACCTCGTAGTTACACTTAGCTGGGTCCATTGTTTTTAAGAAAAAAGCAACAGGGTACCATTCGCCGTCTAGATATAACTATAATAGAATTCCCGCTACAACTCTATTAGAAGCGTCCGTCTCTAGCATTAATTTAAGGTCCGGGTCATAGTGACAAAGGATTAGAGAAGAGATAAGCTAATCTTTTAACTCTCTAAAGGCTTCTATATAGTCGTTACTAAAGACAAAAGGCGTGTCTTTCTGGGTAAGTTGTATAAGAGGCGTTGCCATAACTCCGTAGTTATGGATAAATTGGCAGTAGAAATTATAAAAACCCAAAAAAAACTGGATCCCCTTTACAGTACAAAGGGGCTGCTAGTTGCGGATTGCGTTAACCTTTTTAGGGTCAACTTTAATCCTATCTATACTCACTATAAACCTAAGGTACTTTATACGTTTTACCCCAAATTTATATTTCTTGATATTAACTTGTAAGCCTATGTTCTGTAATCTCTCTAGGACCTTCTTAACATAAACTTAGTACTTAAGTTTATTATCCGAGTATATAAGGATGTCGTCTAGGTATGCTATATAAAATTTGTTAAGGTAATTAAAAAGAACGTCATTTATATACCTTTGGTACATAGCCGGTCCATTTATTAGTCTAAAAGGAAGAACTTTACATTTATAGGACCTGTAATAGGTATAGAACGTTATTAAATCTTTAGATACAGGGTCTATCCTAATTTAATAGAAAGCTTAGTGGATATCAAGTTTAGTAAAGATCTTTGCCCGGCTTAGATATGCAAGGTTTTTGTTAATTAAAGGAATAGAATACCAATCCTTTCAAGTAATAGCATTTAGCTTTTAATAGTTAATATAAAAACAAAGGCCTCCACTAGGCTTTTTTACAAATGGAATAGGGGAAGTAAAAGGGGCTTAACTTAGCTTAATAAACCCTTTATTAAGGTTATTAATTAAGTATTGCTTTATTGCTTTTAGCTTGTCTGTTAATTGTTAGTAAAGGGGGCTATAGCCTAGCGAGTTATTGGCTTCCAATTAGATTTTATAATTATATGTCTGGTAAGGGGGTAACTTGTCTAAAGCCACCCTTAAGAATATATCCTTATACTTAGTATAGATAGTAGGAAGGAGACATTTAACTAGTTCCTTATTAGTTTTCTTAATTGGCTTTTCTTCCCTTTTATTAATAATCCGGTCAATCTTATATAGGCTTATTATAAAGACCTTATTGTCCTTCTAGTATATATTAAAGTGGAACGCTATAGCGCTAATTACGGCGATGTCAACTATAGGGGGGTTATATGATACTGGGGGCGTACATAACCTTAGGGCCCTCTAGGGTATTAGTATTATTATTACTCCTTTTAACTCCTGTCGCATCTTTTGGAGGTTATCCCTTATATCTTATCAGTATGTTTTTTTCCACACCAGTCGGATTTGCGCGATTTGGACGTTGTCTATATCACTATCTGTCCCGCTTCCGTATATAGAGTCCTCCTCAAACGTAGCGCTTTGGGAGAGTATCTTTATTAGTACGGAGTTCTTTCCAGCTTTGCGGCGGGCATCTTCTTAGGCAAAGGCTAGGTCACAGGCCTAGATATCCTACTAGTATATAGGGTTAGACTTTACGGCTAGTGTCTTACAGTTGGTTCAGATTTCTCTAATAAAGGAGGGTAATTTCGGCCTATCCTCTAGCCAGACAAACTGTCTTTGTTATACGTTTAGCCAAATATTAAAGTAGGACATCTATTTTCGGCTAAGGATTATATCGTAGGACCCTAGATCTAAGATGCAGAAGGGGATGCTATATTAACGTTGTCTATTAAGGGAGATATATAACTTTAGGATATAGGTAACCGGCTTACCGGCTTAGCCGTTATAGCCTTTTACTTAGACAGGCTTCTCTAGTAGGGTGGCTTTTACATTTAAAAACTTAGCAACGTTAATCACACAGGCAGTATTTATAAAGGCAAAGCCATTTACTCTAGTGTTAATAAGGGCAGTTAAGTTAACTCTATATCCATTTTAAGATACTATATATGGAACTATAAAGTGTTTTCTACCTATTAACTAACTTAGATTAATCTCTTCAAGATCAATAGGATACCCTAGGGGGGAGTCTTTCCCTAGGGTTCTTTTTTTCCCAACTTATTAGATGTTTCTCATTCCTCTATCTCCTTAATATCCTTTAGTTCTAGGCAAGATAAGGCAAAGTAACCCTCCTTATCGCAGTTACAGCAAGTGGCTGTGGCAGGGTTAATTAGGGTATTACAACAAGTACTAATTAAGGTTATAGTACGTAGCTAATCGGGCGAGGCTCACCAGTACGTAGTTATAACCGCTTTTGGTATAGCAGCAGTCGTGGCTTATCTTCCTACTCCAGCTCCTATAGGGGTGGTGGGTAAGCTTTAATTACTATAGGGTTGCTTCTACTAATCTAGGCGGGCATTAATCCGCTTTAGCTCTAAGTCTAATAATAGGCAACAAGCTATAAGTCTTTTATAAATTAGCAGGTTATTTAAAGTTATAGCGATCTTCTCTTATAGCCTAATTATTAGTTTGTCGTAAAGGTCTAATTAGTAGTTTTTAAGGGGGACCTGGCCTTCTCCTGCAAGGTATAAGAATTAAGTCTAAAATTTGGCAAAGGGTTGGTTCGGCTTCATTATTAGACGGTTATAGTTATACCAAGCGTCCCGTACTTTGTTTGGGTTAATATAGATAGCTACTAGGTGCTATAGCATCTTATTAACAGATATAAATCGGACAGGAGAGTTATCTTTAAACTTGGCTTAAAGGTAATGTTGGGCGTCCCCCATAGTTCGGCCAAAGAGGTAGAGCATTTTGGCCTCTTTAGAGGGGAAATGGTTGTAGTTAATTTAGAGTTTTCCTTAAACTTAGATCCTCCAGTTCTTAAAGGTAAGATCTATCCCATTAGACAGTAGTTAAGGGTTAAAAAGCTTAACGGATTTTAATTACTTCATTATTATATCTATACTCCCTAGTATATCGCATTCGGTCGAGCGAATGGGTTAACTAAGGCTTCATAAAGGGGAGGCTGGGCTGCTTTATAAGGCAGCAAGGCTTTTTAGGATCTCCTTTAGAGTCTCTTATATACTTTAGGCTTAAAGACAATCGACCTTCTAATTAGCCGCAAGGGCGCGAATCTGTTCGCGTATATCTATAACGTTATTATTATCTTTAATTTCTGATCCTAATTAGATCTCGTGTTCCTTTTAGGTAAAGGCAGGTCTTTTAAATAAGCTCGCTTTAGGTGCTATTATTAGCTTCCTAGGGCTCGTTAGTCTTATACGCTTCAGTTTTAATTCTAGGGGTACAGGTCCAGTCCTACCTAGCTTATAAAGTAGGATATTATTAAGGCCTTCCTAGGTAGTATAAAGTTGTTCTAGTGTCTAAGTATAGCACGTCAACGCGTCGTTACAGACGAAGTTTCTTTTAAGATGTGGGGATATTATTAAGGCCTTCCCAGGCAGTGTATAGAGAGCTTAGTATAATATAACGGCTTATATAAATGCCTCTAAACTAAAGCTTGTGGGTTGCTATCTAATAAAGATACTAAGCTAAGGAGAAGAAAAGAAGGGGGTCGCAAGGACCATAGTAAACATATATAAAGAGGCAGCCGCCAAGGCGCTAGCGGTAAGCAAGCCAATTGTAGGTTAGCAGAATATGGCAGCAGCATAGCAGAATTTGGCAGGTAACACGCTCTAGCACCGTTACAGTTTCTTTAAAACTTCCCTTAATGTTTTACTGTTAAGCTCTCTCTATCTAATGTTTTGTTCTTCTTTCTGCTAATAGCTCTACCTAGCGGATATCTAAAACGGTAAGTATCTGTGTTAGAGCCGCACCTTATTTCCCTCCTCTTTAATCCTAACATCCTCCTTGTCCTAATGCGCTAGGTTATAAGTAACCCTAGATATAATCTTAGCGGTCGCCCCAGTTATATCTTTTCTAAACTATTATTTATATTAATGCCTTTTTTTTTAATGTCCATTGTATTATACTACGTACAATACTGCGCATGCAGCCTCTAGGCTATGGCGCTATAGTTCTATATACATAAATCCTTTCTAGGCAGCTTAACATGTACTAGTAACTATATCCCAGTAGTTTATAAGCCCTTAAGGGTTTACAGCTCCTTAGTAAAATACTAAGTTGCTACAACTACTAGGGAATGAGAAAACGATAGGAAAAAGAAAAATCCTAATACCTATCCCTATCCTTTTGCAATTTATTTCTATCCTTTTGCTCTCTAATATCTCTTTAAGAGCCTAGTAGAAATTGCCTTCTTCTAAAATCCTATGTTTTGTCTATTCTTCCATACCTTCTAAGCTAGTACTGCGTACTAGTTTAGCTGCTTTAAGTATCTTATAGTCTTTGCTATTAGCAAAGTGATTTCCTTTACAATTAATGCAAAGAGGGGTAGTATGTTGACAAGGCTTACCTATTATTGTACAGGTAGAATAGGAGTGGTCTTTAAATAGATGTGCAGCCGCACAGTATCTACAGGCTCTAGTAGAGCATCTGTCTCCTATATGGCCAAATTTTTGACAGCTAGTATACTGCGTAGTAGAAGAGACATCTAGGTATTTTACTACCTTAGTAGCTGTACCCGCGATTGAAATTTCTTTTTGCTTAAGGATTTCTTGTCTTTTCTCTTCGCTCTCTACAGTAAAAACTATAGAGCCAAATCTGGTTTGTGGATCGTGTCTTTTTACACTAGATAAGATCTAGCTAGGTAGTCCTTGTATCCTTATAGTATAGAAGGGTACGGTGTCCCTTAGATAGGAAGTCAGAATGCTGTCAGTTAATCTGTCTGTCTATCTATCTGTTGGTCGGTCGGTTATAATCAGTTAAAAGTAATCAGTAAAGCAGTCTGTAAGAAAGGAAAGAAAAGAATGTATTCCCGTAGGTTCGTAATATCCAAGAAGGAGGGAAGCCGAAGGCTTAATATATACAGGAAAATGCCAAGACACTAAGCATGGGACATTTTACCCCACCACATACCTCCCCTACCAAGAACGTTGTCCCCTAACGTTCTATACTATAGAAGAATAGCCAAATAAAAGAATAGCAAGAGCAGAATAGAAAAAAAGGAAAGTACATCCCTAAAAGAACACAGGTAACCTTATCCTCAACTCTATAAAACTATTCTACGGCGTCCTTCCGTTATCCGTAGCTAAGATCCGATCTTCCTACTAGTAGCAACTAGGACGGTAGTAAACCAGAAATAATAACAGCGGCGGTAATAGCAGTAACAGTAGCAGTGGTAGAAGTAGTAGTAAAAGTAGACATTTAGCGCAGTAAAATAAAACAGAATAGTTAGCGGTAGAACACTTAGTAGAAGAACTTGGTAATAGTTAGTAAGTAGTAGGATATCTAATAGCGGAACTTTTAATAGCAGAACACTTAGTAGAAGCGGAACGGTTGGTAGCAGTTAGTTAAGGCAGTAGTGGCAAAATAATTAGAACAACGGAACAGAACGGCTAAACAGCAGCAGTAGAATAGCTAGTTGGAACAGTAATAGCAGTAGCAGTAGCAGTAGCAGTAGAACAATTGGTCGGCGGCGGTTAGTTAGAGTAGCAGTCAGTGGAAACAGTAGAACGGAACAGGTCAGTCGGAATAGTTAGGCGGAACTGCATAATAGATCTAGTAGATCCAGCAGTAATTAGATCTAGCAATAGTATAGATCTAGCATAGTAGAGACAGAGTAGTCAGTTAAGACAGTAGGAATAAAGCAGTCGGACGGAATGGCGGCGGCGGTGGTAGGGTAGTTGATTAAAATAGTAGAGACTCTGGCTTAATTTGGTCGTTTAGCTAGTTGTTTAATATTAAAACTTTGCATCTAGCTCTGCATCTAGCTGTGCATCTGGCTGTGCATTAGTAGCTCTGCATTATATATTCTGCATCTATGTCTGCGTCTGTGTCTGCGTGCGTGCTTTAACTGCTAGCCAAAGACTATCTAATTGGTCGGCGACGACGTGCTGCAACTAATTGTTCGGTCATTCAATTAAGGTAGAAAGTCAGCCCGGTTAAAGGTTCTAACTGTCCTAATTTAAATGCGGAGATGGCGTTTAGCTAATTAAGATTTAATAAGGCCCTGGCTTAACTTAAGGTGTCTTCTACTATATATATAACTATAGCTTTGCATCTATAGATAACTGATTAACACTTCCATGTAGACGTGCGATTGGTTAAGGCTCCGTATCTATTGTTTAATTAAGGTTTTGCATATATAGGCGTCTAGTCAAGCTGCCGTACTGTTGTCCAATTAAGGCTCTACACCCGTATGCTCTATATCCGTAGACTCTGTGTATAACTCCATGTGAGACTTTATGTAAAGCTCCGTATCTATATCTGCAGGAAAGATTGTTCTGGTTAAAGAGGCTCTAAGATATTAATTAACTATATTTCTAACGTTCTGCGGTTATATACTGATTTTCTTATTGGGCCTAGTATCTGTCTATCTACTATTATAGAATCTTTAACCGCTGATTAAAGATGTCTAACGGCGATGGTAATTAATTTAATTTAACTGTAATAACGTATAATTAACTAACGTTTAAATAGGGTATTAGGTCGGCCCGATTAAAAGCTCTAGTTAATCCAACTTAACTATAAAGGCGGCGTTTAACTAATTAAGATTTGACTAAGGCTTTAGCTTAACTCAAGGCGTCTTCTGTTATACGTATAACCTGGGCTCTATATTATTGCATGCTTAATTAAAGCTTTTAAATCCGTTGACGTTCCATTAAAGCTCTATATCTATAGGCTCTGTATCTGCGGACAGTTAATCAAGACTCTGGCTATGTAGTCGTTTGGTTAAAGCTCTGCATCCATAGTTAATTAAGGCTCTTAGTGTCCACTAAACATCTAATTTAGAGACCTGTCTTAAGACTTCCTTCCTTATAAGCATAAACAGCAGTTTCCAGTAGACTATTTCCCCGGGCCTAGTGCTTTTATAAGACGTCCTTAATAGCTACTTTCTTTCCTTTTAGAGTCGCCTTTACTCTTGGCTTCTTTGGCGCATCCTTAGGCTTTTACGGCTGCTTCTTTACCCCAGCTATTGGTAGTACGCTCATATATCCTTGATCTTCTTCTAGCTTAAGAGCCTTCTTAGGATTGTCTTCTGCTTTTAGTCTCTTTGTTATTATCCTACTAGTTCTATACTTCGCCTAAGTTGTCCTTAATATCTTTAAGGCCATTTAGTGGTAGCTTCTTAGCTATTATAACTACCTCCATCACATATCCCTTGCCCTTATGTCCATAATAGTCCTTTGTTAAAATAACTAGAGGGGAAGTGTTAGTTCCTATACATCCAATTCCTGTTCCCTTTATAATCCTTAATATGGTCCTTTACTAGCCTAGCTAGATACGGCCTGGTTCTGTCTTTAGTTATATAAGGATAGTTTAGGCTTAACGTGGTTAACTGTGCCCTATATACAATCTCTTTAAAACATCTTTTGTCAGTGCCTCTTTATATACTACTTTACTATTTCCGCGGTGCTTGTTATGTAATATTATACTACTGCACCTAATAGGTCCCTTCCTTGCCGTAGTGTCCGTTCTTGTTGTGTAGCTAGTGCAGTACTGAATTCGGATAGCGGTGACAGTTATACTGCAGTCATTTATTGTTTGAATAAGGAATAAGGTCGGCCCAGTTAAAGGCTCTAATTTAACAACACTCAACTAACTTGATTTAGTATTAGTGACGTGCTAATATTGAGGCTCTGGCTTAATTTAACTCTTTAACTAACCGCGGCTTCTGTGCAGTCGTTCGATCAAGGCTTCCGTGTAGTCATTCGGCCAAGGCTCTACGTACAGCTCTACATCTATCTCTGCATTGTATAATCGGCTCTATATCCGTGCAATTAATTAAGGCTCCTAATACTGTTCTTATTGTGCAGCTGGTGCATCTAGTATATTATTAAATTCTAGGGGCGGTGTAGAGTTCTACTGGCTCTATTGCTAAATGGACCAATTAGGATTTTCCGTGCCGGGTATAGAAAATTGCTATTAGCTTAGTGATAGGCGGTGAGCTAAACTGACATCTTTATAGTAGGTTGTCGCGACTAACGCGTTATAATTAAAAAAGTAAATAAGAAAAGGAGCTTTAGGAAATACAGTAATTAAGCAGACAAAATAGAAATCTTTTATACGGTTATTACCTACGTCCCTTTCCCTACCTTAGAACTTGACTGTCCCCTAGTTAAACATCCTACACCTATTGCGGAGCCTGCTGCGGAGCCTGCGGGTTAATAGCTGGCCTTAAGCGTCTATCTCTATAACCGTCTTTAAGGATTAAACGGTTTATTCTTTTTTCTAGTTTTAGCTGTCTTATCTGCAGGCTATAACCTAACCTAGACGTAATCTCCTAGTTAAACATTCTCCTATAGCAGAGCCTGCGGCTTGACGGTTGTTCTAGTTGTACGGATATCTCTAGGGGTTGGGCAAGTCTGCAGACGTTGCTAGCTAAGCGTTATAGAGTCTGTGGGCCATACTTAACAGTAGTTCTTCTAGATCATATGTATTTCGTCACAGTTCTTTAGTACTACTCCGTTATAGAAAGTAGTAAAATCCATTTATACTACAGGGACCTGTTTCTGCGTCTATTCTTGTTCTTCTATTTTTTAATATGCCTGTCTATCTGGGTCTATTCCTTAGTACGTATAAAGCCAGTTCTTAATACTTTTCAATTGTTCTTTATTGCTAAGCCACGGAAGTTTAGGTCTAGGTTATTTGTGTATCCCAGCTACTAGTCTTCCTTAATTAGATAGATATACAAATCCTTGCTAAACAAGATCCTTAAGCCCTTGGCATTTGTACTGGGTAAAATAGTGACTTTCTCCGCATCTAAAACAGGTCTATAGGCCTTGTCCTTACATACCTTACTGACCCTATACGTCCCACTGCGGCTGTCCAAAGGCAGTAGAATTTTGCGGACATTAAGAGCCTTGCGGATATTGAAAATCGTGCGGATATTAAAAGTCTTGCGGAGTAAAGGGAGCTCGGGTGCTATTCTGCCAGTCTTTATATCCTAGTGCTAGGCCGTATCCTTATGCTAAGCTTTAAACTGCAGCCTAATTTAGTAGTGTTGTAAACCTTTCTAGGTCCTTTTAAATTCGGTTAAGGAACAGCATTGACTATATAGCTACTGCAAGCTCTGTTTTGCTTAACCTTAGTCTCTTTAACTGGCTTACTATTTCGTCTATCTCCTAATCTATGGTAGGGGGTGACTGCTACTGCGTTGGGGCTCCTCTGTGTATACCTGGGTCCAGAAGCCTTCCTTCTCTTCTATGGTCAAGCTTATCCCTTTGCTGCCGTAGCTCCTATATAAGCTGGACATTTAGGGCGTCTTCTTCTAAAAGGATATCTATTCGCTTGGCGCCCTCTATAGTCACTATTCTTAACTCTATGGCCTCCTTTAGTCTTTTAAATATAAGGGTGCTAGGCTTGTCTGCTACGGCTCCTGTCTTTTCTATTACGTACCTGCGGTATTTAACAGGAAGTCCTTGCATAAATAACTACCCCTTATCTTGCTTAGTAAGGTTTCCTGCGGCTACCACTTTATCTGAGATAGTAGTAAAGTCCTATATATAGTAACGCAATTCGCCTAGTTGTTCCGCAGATTTTTAAACGAAAGCTTCTATAAAGTCTTATATCTCTATGCGTTGGTAGTAGTTCTTGGTTTAATACTTAGTCCTAAGCTTTCTAATAAGCTCCGTTTAATTACTAATTGTAAACTTAGGCAGGCTTTGGATTTACATCCCTATCTAGTAATTGCAGTACTTTAGAAGGCCCTAGTGCTTCTCCTCACTTATTACACGATATTGGGTGCATAGCCGTTTATACTACTTAATAAACTGCGACACGTTCCGTCCTATAAAGTAAGGAGCTCTAATAGTTCCTAGGGCTGGCATAGGTTGAACTATAACGTAGATCTTGTCTTAAGCTGTTAACTACTGGTTATATGCATCTAGAGCTTCCTTAGGAGCTTATAGGTGGTTCTTATGGCTCTTATCCTTTATCTGCTAAGGGTTATTGGTCCTAGGTGTTATAGGTAAACGCTGCGGTAGATCTTCTTGCATGGCCGTAGTCTTAACAGAGGATGTCCTAGATGGCCGTCCTGGTGTTGGTTTATACTTAGTAAAAGAAGTATAGGCTTCTGTTCCTTCTGGCTGCTTCTTAACACCTAGAGGTCGGTCTTCCTAAAAGAGCACGGTGTCTTTATTATCTACAGCCACTGCCAGGTCTTAATATGTCCATCTGCTTTAGTCTGCCGTTGTTCCGCGTAGTAGGGTGCTACTAAGCCTTATGCTTCCGCCTATATCTACTTCTTTACGGAATACCTCTAAAGCTGCCGCTGATATAATCCAAATAACTTAAAAGAAGATAAAGCTAAGCCGGAACAGAAGGCTTTTAAGGAGAGACCCGATCTTATATGCTTACGACCTTGCTTAGTATTGTCTTTGTTCTTAAAGGGCAGTACTAACTTCCTCTGCCGCTAGATCCCTTAAGTCTCGTTTCTATTTAATTAACTAGTCCTTGGCTTGTCGTCTTTACATCCTTAACAAAGCTCTGGCCATGTCTATGCGCCAGTTAAAGTTGTCTAACTGGCTTACTGGTTCGCTTAATATCCTTGCTTATATCTTTCTAAGACACTCTTTGGCCTATGCGTAGAGTCTAGCTGTCCCGCCTTTTTCGGTCTTTCTGTTTAGGGACTGCCTGGTTCCCCTTGCTGTTTGATACTGTTTGCTTCTCTACTGCTGTCTTGTCTATCTGGCTGGTCGTTCTTCTGCAGCTAGTTGTCCTTCTGTAGTCGTAATATATTCTTGCGTGTCTTATATATATGTAGCACTAGACTTCTAATTTAAAGAGCTTGCCGTCGTCCCCACGTGGAATGCCAAAATGTAGAAGGGTACGGTGTCCCTTAGATAGGAAGTCAGAATGCTATTAGTTAGTCTATCTGTCTGTCTATCTATTGGTCGGTTGGTTATAATTAGTTAAAAGTAATTAGTAAAGCAGTCTGTAAGAAAGGAAAGAAAAGAATATATTTTAGTAGGTTTATAATGTCCAAGAAGGAGGGAAGCTGTCACGGCACTGGCCTGACGCGTTGTTATGACTCGGTGTTGTCATGACACGAGCACAGACCTAACCCCTGAGCGACGTGTATATATACCGCCTCACCTCCTACATAGTTCTGCACACGACATCGTTTGTCAATGATACACAGTCACAGTTACCTCGTTGACCCTCTGCACGTACTGTGACAGAAGCCGAAGGCTTAATATATACAGGAAAATGCCAAGACACTAAGCATAGGACATTTTACCCCACTATAATAGGATTAAAGGTCTCAATTTCTTCTTTTAGAAGCTTAGAGCCTCCCTCTCCTAAAAAGGGTAGAGTAGGAACCCTATGGGCTATAACTTGAACCCAAGGTTCTAGTTTTTGTTCTCTTTAAAAAGTAAAGCAATTATGCCAGATATCCTTATATTTGACTAGGAAATCTGCATTATACTCTTCTATAGTTATAAGGAGAATATTTTGTTTTCCTTTAGTTCTAGCTATAGACGCTAGTACTGGTTTTTCTACTTGCAGTTTTAATGCAAATATCCATGGCCTGCGTAGCTGCGCCTTGCCCACCCACCTCTTAGGTGGGTGGTGGACAGCTTAATCGCCTGGACATCTTAATCGCCACACCAAAAACCAGCAAATTTACACCTTAATATCTTAACAACCACTAAATAATAAATTCTAATAATTTAGATTTAGGCTTTTATATATACTCTATAGCTTCTATTAAAGTTGCATAATAAATAGTTTAGTAGTTTTAAAGATATAGTAATTTGGCCTCTTTTTGGCCCCCAAATTTTAGTATCTTAAAAACTACTAAACTATTTATTATGCAACTTTAATAGAAGCTGTAGAGTATATATAAAAGCCTAAATCTAAATTATTAGAATTTATTATTTAGTGGTTGTTAAGATATTAAGGTGTGAATTTACTGGTTTTTGGTGTGGCGATTAAGATGTCCTGGCGATTAAGCTGTCTACCACCCACCTAAGAGGTGGGTGGGCAAGGCGCAGCTACATAGGCCATGGATAGTTAGTTAACTTTGTTCCGTATAGAGAAGGTATCTAGAGGTTGGTCCTTTTCGTCTATAATTAAGACTAGCTTTCTTCCTTATAGCTGCTTTTTCTTGCTCCTGGTAGATGTAGAACTTCTACTAAAAGGAGAAGGCGTAGAAGGTAGTGGTGGTGAAAAGGGTAGAGAGGATGAAGACGGGAGGTCCTTCTTTAGCCTCTCTGTATAAGTTTCCTTAATAGGAGCTACCTCCTTACGGAGAGCTCTTACTTCTTCTACTAGTCCTTTTAGGACATCGTTTGCTTTTTCTTTTTCTTTTTCTTTTTCTTCTTGTATAAAGGGATTTCCTCCTAATAGAATACTTTGTATATAGAACATTAGCTGTTTAACTTGTTCTTTTATTTCTTTTTCTTCTTCTTCTTCTTCTTCTTCTTCTTCTTCTTCTTCTTCTTCTAGCCCTTTATAGGCCTGGGTTAGGCTATTTAGAGCGAAGCTTAGATGTTCTCTAGGAGAAGGGGAATAGGAAGGCATGCTAGCCGTACTATCCGTAGTAGTTGTTGATTTTATTATCTTTTTTGCAGGTTTTTGGTTTTCTTTTTTAGCAGAAGACTAAGGATGTCCTCTTTTTTCTCCTGCCCTAAATAGGCTAGGGGGGGGAGAAGGGGGAGAAAAAGTAAATATAGACTCTTTATCACTTATTTCTATAGGAGGTTTTTTTTAGACCTATTAGGCCTTGGCATTTTGTGTCTTATAGGGGGGTTTTCTAGTTTTTACTATCCTTATGCCCTTTCTCCTTACTAATCCTACTAGAAGATTTC
>Ga0307507_10003253_pt1 | contig 31981 bp, 5 predicted proteins | sample 7_EM_MG_FD_207223 | JGI IMG/M metagenome (GOLD analysis project Ga0307507, IMG submission 207223) | Populus trichocarpa ectomycorrhiza microbial communities from riparian zone in the Pacific Northwest, United States - 7_EM | ecosystem: Host-associated > Plants > Roots > Unclassified | place... | reverse complement strand
AGGACAAAACTCCCCTAGCATTTAAAACGGACCAGAGTGTCTACTTAGTTACTAGTACATGTTAAGCTGCCTGGGAAGGATTCATGTATATAGGACTATAGCGCCATAGCCTAGAGGCTGCATGCGCAGTATTGTACGTAGTATAATACAATTGGATATAAAAAAAAAAAAAAAAAAAAATAATTTAATTTTAGTTAAGACTTATTACTTATCGCGTTTTCGTGTATTTATATTAGTGGTAGTAGTAGTATAGCGTTCTACCAGTTCTAATTATTAAATAGACTAATTAAGATTTTCCATCCCCAGGATAGAAAATTACTATTAGCTTGGTTAAGGCGGTAAGCAGAATTAATATCTTTATAGTAGGTCTTAGTAAGGCAAATCTAACTAATTAGACAACTTTAACCGCTAGTTAAAGTTCCTTAACATCTTATATATTATATAACTATATTACAAACGTTATAATACATTTTAAGTTTTTATTATTTTAAGTTTCCTGCTATTATATTTTATATATTTATATTAGGTAGTAATTATTTACCTTTATATTGTGTCTATTTAGCTAAAGCAGGCCATAAAGGATGGTCTTTATAGAATTCTTTTATTAGGGAAGGCGTGTTAGCCTTAATCTATTTATAGGTTTCCTAGGTTTATATCTTATATCCTTTCTACTTAATAAAAAGTTTAAATTGTTTAGATCGTGTTTTCTATTATATATTATTAATTAAGTTAATAAAGTACAAACCGTTTCCGTTATTAATAATTATAAGAGGTAGTGGCGGTACTTTATAAGTTATAGGATTATCTTTTAAAGGTTATAATAAGCTTATATAAAATATTGGATATATTTTTATCTTAGTTAGCAGTTTAAGCTTATAGGCGTATAGGCTTAGTTTCTTTTTAATTTAGTATAGGCCTATAAACTTCTAATTAAGCTTCTTTAAGGGCCGTTAAGTCTATAGGTTTTATATATTTAGGTAAACTATATTACCTTTCTTAAAGTCCTATGCGGGAGCTTATTCTTTATTCATATACTATTTCTATACTATTTAAGCGTACATTAATTTACTTTATAATAGTTCTGTTAACTACTTTATTTAATTAACGAAGTTATATATATTAATTAACTAAATCCGTTTAATTATGGGTCCTATTATATTAATTTTAGGTTATAGTTTAAATCTAAGTTAAGGGTCTTATCCGTAGGTTATATAGAATAGCATTATGCCTATTAATACGTTTATTATATTATTTATAGTAAACTTAGTTAAAGGTAGCTATTTTTCCTAGTCGTCTTATAGGTAGGAGCAGTATATTTATAGGTATTATTCTATAATTATGTTTACAATTTTAGTTTAACTATCTATCTCCAGATAAAATATAGTTGAGAGTTATATTTAAATGCTTAATTATTTATATAGGGCTTACTAGAAGTCTAAAATAAACTAGCTTCTATAGTTAGATACTATTAAGTTAGAAAGTCTATATAGCTTAAAGATATACTTAATAAAATATTTAGCTACTAATATCGCGTTGATTAAGTCTATAGGTATTATATATCGCAAACTAACCTAATCTAAATAGAACTGGAGCTCTTGCTACACCCGGCCCAAAAAGACCAAAACCAACCAAAAGAACCCTAAAAAACACCCAGAGAATCCCCCTAAGATATATACATCGTAGGGGAGGCACATATCGAACAACGGTGGTTTGCACTCGCGCGCGTCCACCAGAACCACGCCTAGTAATGGCCCTCCATAATAAGAACGGGCAAATACCACACTATAAAGCGGGAAGACCTCTATTAAGAAGGCATCTAATAAAATATAAAGCCTATTGGACGTGTCTAGTATCTATAGTTATAGGGGAGCAACCGTCAGCTATAATAAACTAATATAGCTAGTAGAATAGCTCCGCCAGTCTAGTAAACCTTAGGCGCCCCTTTAGCAAACCCTTAATTAAATCCTCCAATAGCTAAGCAAAATTAAAAATAAATAAAACCCCTTCTTACCGGCGAACCGCACCTAGGCCGCTGTAGCTATACTTCTATAGTATAGGGAACATACCCCCCTAAAGATAACAACCGGGTATATAATTATAATATAACTAAATATAGAAAAAGCAGAGGAGCTTAGGGGATAATTAGAAATAAAAGTCCTTATAAAGATTTATAAAGAGGTCTATAACGCTATTATAGTCCAACACCTTAGGAGTGGAGATATTAGAGTTACCCTAAGGGACTAATAGGTAAAGGAACAAGCTATAAGGGTAGGAGACAGGCTAGGAGAATGTATTAGCATAAAAGTACTCCGTAAAGATTACCAAGTTAAAGTCCTAGCGGTCCCCCTAAGCCTTAGGGTAGAAAAGGGATGCTAGGTGGATAATATAGCAACTATATATAAGATAGTAAAACAAACGGAACGCCTTATACTAGGATTTAAGATTACCTAAATCTAATGGCTTTAATAGGAAAATGCAAACTAAGTATATAATAAGAATAATAAGAGGATATAAGGGTCGCTAGAGACTTGCTAGGGAGACGCTGGTTAAATATATAGCTCCCTTATTATCAGCATATATACACTAGAAATGCAAAAACTCCTTATCTAAAAAGGTATTATTATAAATGGCCTTATATATAACATAAGGCTCTATAACCACAGACTTTGCCTAGAATAATACTACCGCTATATATAATAGGGATACACCTAATCCACACGCGTAGTACAGGTGTGCTGTAGCTACTATATAGGCCCCCATAATATAAGACACTGCTTAAAGCAAGACTAAATAAAATATGCAAACTGCCACTAAAGCGTGGGAGAGAGAAGACTGCATTAAATATAGGAGATGGAAGATAAGGGCTTAACAGCTATAGGAATAATTGCACGCTAAGTTATATAAATAGAAATAATAGGTAGTGAGCTAAGGGAACGTAGGCGCCCTCCCAGCCTTCCCTACCTTTAACACTAGGGGGCTAGGCTAGCTATCCTAAGCCTTAATAGGCCAGAAGTGACGCTGTATAATATTACTAAACTAAATAGGGATATAAGGGTTATAGGGAATATAAGGGAGAGGACGCCCTATAGGAAGATCCCTATAGACAGTAATAGTAAGCTTAAGACTAGGACAATTAAGAATTAGACTTAATGTAGTAAATATAACATTTACAGCTAACCTATAAAGGGTATATAGCCAACCAGTAAGAATAGGGGAAGAACTAGAGATAATAACAGATTTAGATATAGAAGCGCTAGTAGGAATATAAGATATGGGAATGAAAAGCTTTATATAAAATAAGTAGTAACCAGGGTGTAAATACAAGAGATAGAAGTTCTAAATATTTTAAAGAAAGTGGAAATAGAAAAAGTAAGAAATAAAGGAGAGATAAAGGACCCCTACTAGGGGTCCGCCACCTATCCGTTATATAGTATAACTGCGGCAATATAAACTACTATCTTGCAAGGCCCCTACTAGACAGTCTAGACCTAGAGAAATACTATATCCTTGCTATATAAGAGCCGTATTATAATACCTATATATAATTAACATACTGCCCCTAAGGATTCCAGCTCCTATATAAACTAAAAGCAGCTATATATGTATGCTTTATAATTAGTAAGGCTATTAGCCTATCCTTATAGTTATAGCAGGCAGTTAACCTAGATATTATAGTTATAATAATCTAGACATATAGGGGACTAGTATAAATTATTAATATATATAACCCTAGGGTTAAAGGGGTCCTATAAACAGAGAATATTATATTAGTAATAAGCTTACTAGAAACCAAAGGCATAGAGTCTATCCTATTAGGAGACATAAACCTCCACTACCTGCGGTAGGGGGGTATCTATATTGCTGCTAAATAATAGGCAGAGTGCCTACTAAAAGCTATAGATATCTGGGGCCTTAAGCTAGCCACCCCCCCAGGAGCAATTATATGGCAATAAGGCACCGCCAGAAGTATAATTGACCTTACATTTATAGACAAAGGCCTATACCAGGGACTTAAAAGGTATAACCCTAAAGAAGAATAGGCACTTACTTTAGACTATATCCCTATTTAGATATAGCTAGATCTGGATATTAAGGCGCAACTAAATATTAAAAGATATGTAATAAGGAAGCTTAAGGTAGATAGCTTCCTTAGTTTAGTTAAATAACAACTTTAAGACCTAGAAGAAATCCACCCAATACTAAACAAGTAAGGCTTAGTAGCTACCCCTAAGGAAATTAACTGAAGACTAGAAAGAATCTAGGCAGCAATTAAAAATGGGCTAGAAGAGCATTGCCCGGTCTTAAAACTAGGCCCCTACGCGTAATATACATAGTCCGCACAATATGCGGTTCTTGTTGCCAGCCAACAATAAGTAAGAAGGAAATATATAAGTAGCCACAACCTTAAAGACAAGAGATGCTACAAAGATATAAGAAACCAGTTAAAGAATACCCTAAAAAAAGAAGTAAGGAACAACTGGAGACGGTTTATAAATAAGTATACTACTAACCTAAGCCTCCCCCATAATAAGGGCCTTTAGGCTATAGCAAAATAGATAAAAAAAAAGATAGAGTGCCTAGTAGGAGACCTACACCTACCGCCCCTATAAAGAGCAGGGGAATTATAGGCCACTAATAACAATAATAAGAAGGCACAGATCCTTATAGAAAGGTTCTTCCCCTAACTAGCTCCAGTAGACCTTAGTAATATTATAGGTAAAGCACCAGTAACTTACCTATAGGTTAATAGCGACATAATAATAGAGGAAATGGCCAGAACTATTAGCTGCCTTTTAAATAATATAGTACTAGGACCAGATAGGATTCCAAATAAGGCCTTAAAGACCTATAGACTACTTATAGCACCTTAGCTTGCAAATATAACTAAAGTATACTTTACTATAGGCTACTACCCATAACTTAGAAGATCTATAATAACGTTTGTCCTATAAAAAAAAGGTAAAGTAGATTACTTAATCCCAGGAAGCTACTGCCCTATTACCTTAGAAAACACCCTTAGTAAGATCTTAGAAAGGGTAATAGTGGACTATATAGTAGATACGGCTAAGGAATACGCCCTACTACTATAAAGCTAAATAGGGGCAAGAAAGAACCGCTTAATACTATTAGCACTTACGCTACTTACTACCACCATTAAATCTACATAGGCAATGTAAAGGGACTTTATAGTATTAATGCTTAGCCTAGATATTAATGGTGCCTACAATAATATACCCTATAAGCGCCTCCTATATATCCTTAGGTTAAAGGGCTTCCTAGAATAGATTATATAATTTATTTAAGGATTTATAGGCCAGAGAGAAACATTATTAGTTTTTAGCGGGTACTAGAGCCCCCCTATTGTAGTTATAATAGGAATACTATAAGAATCACCCCTCTTGCCTATACTCTTCCTTTTCTTTATAAGCAACCTACTTAACCCCTTTAAGGAAGGGGCAACCTAGGGGATAGGCTTTATTAATAACACAAACCTAATTATATATAGGCCAACAGCCGCAAAGAATTGCAGAATACTAGAGAAAGCCTATAATACCTATATAGAATAGGCAAGATAACATAGAGTTTAATTCTTACTAGAGAAATACCAGCTAATCCATTTTATAAGAAAATATAACCAATCTATAGATCTCTAGTATATAATTTATATCTAAGGCTGTAGGGGTTAACCAGTTTAAGGCCTAAGGGTATTAGGAGTATAGGTAGATAGTAAACTCTAGTGAAGCGCATATGCGTTACAAGCGGCCTATAAGGGCTAAGCTTAGTATATTATAATATCTAGGATTGCTAATTCTATATAGGGTCCATGCTTCTAGAGGTCACGCCTACTATATACAGCAGTTATCTGGCCAACTATAATATATAGATCTAGTATTTGGGCAATAGGAGAAACTAAAAAAGGCCCCCCTAAATCACTCCTTAAACTACTCTAAAAGGTCTAAATAGCCTACCTCTGGAGCATAATAGGCGGGTATAAGTAAACGGCTATAGTACTGCTTAAGAAGGAAGCTAATACCCCCCCCCCCTATAATTATATATTAAAGCTGCTATAATGCAAAGGGTGTAAAAGGAGCGTAACTATAATGTTATAAAGTATATCAAAACATACCTAAATAAACTATAGAGGGACCCTAGGGTGCCCTATAGGAGAGTAAACTAAATACCCCAAAGTAGGGAAGAGATATTAGAGAAATAGGTAGAGAAAGTAGAAGAAGAATAGTGCCGCGTTAGGGCCCAGGCCTATATAGAGGAGGAAGGGAGATATGTAAGAGGCTAGTAAAGATAATAGTAAGAGAGAAAAAAGAGCTAAAGTAAAGCATAAAAGAGTACTAGGAAACCATCTACTATAATATAATACTGGTTGGACCAACACTAAAGAGGTGTATAGGAGTTAAAGGTACAGAGGCTAACCCAGGCAAGAGAAACCTAAGCCATAGCATGGTTAATGCCATAGGGGGTAAATATCTAAGGGCTCTAAAAAGGCCTAATAAAGGTAGAAAATATAATGGCAACACTCTTAAGAATAGGAATAATAGGACTAAAAGATTGGCTCTACTAGGTAGGTGTTCTAGTAGGTAGCCTAAGATGCAAATATAGCTGGCCAAGACAGATACTAAAATATATAATACTGCTATGCCCCTTATATACCAGCTAAGAAGCAATACTCTTAGCAGCTAGCATAGAGAACTATAATACACTACTCTTAATATAAAAAGGTCTTAAAGCGGTTATTTAGTGGCTTATTAGCCAAAATATACTAGACCAGTTCTAGGTTATAAAGGAAATAGTAATAAAAGGTAAAGGGGCGAGTAGCAGGCGTCCCCTAATGACTCTACAGTAGTAGAGTAAAGTTTGCGATACTAGCGCGTCCATAGGCTTGTTATGGCAGCAGTAGTTCCCAAGGAGGTTAAAAAGTAAGGTAGTAGAGCACTACTGGTGACTTGTAGGCGCTAAGTAGGCAAGTCCTAAAAGGCAGGGAGATAGATTATAGGGTTTTCTCAAGTTAAGTCTTTCTTAAGTTAAGTTTTCTCCCTATATATAAATAAGGAGTAGTCCGCGTGGGCCCAATAGGGATCCGAATTGGATGTTAAGCAATGAATTATTATTATTATATATCGCATTTTTATAAAATGGTTAATAACTACTATAATATTTATAAAACTATTACTGCTAGGCAAGTTAACTATAAAGTTAATTAAGATGTTATGCTATCTTTATATTAGAATTAGTAGTGGTTAAAGTACTCCTTACTTCTTTATATAAGAGGTCTTTCTATATATATATATCTTATATACTTAAACGTAATTTTATATATAGTTATATATTATAGGCCAGTAGTATACTTATTAAATAATCTTATAAGTCTTTATATGGCTAGGATACCCTATTATAGGGGAGTTGTATATAAATTTAAGTATTTTAAATTATAAAGGTTTAAAATTTAGAACTACCATCTTCTATTAATAGTATAATTAATTATTTTAAATTTTGTATTTAGTAAGTGTAATATTCTTATACTATTGTTTTCCTATTTAAATTGCTTTTATTATATCTATTATCTATATATTATTCTTATATTTATATTCTATTAGTTTATTAATTTATATTTCCTATTTATTAAGTTCTATATTTAAAAATATAGGATATAGTTTTTTAAAATATTTAAGGGGCGGTAAAATCCATAATTAATTTATAATCCGTTTATTTAAAGCGTTTATAGGTAGGTCTTGCGATTATTATATTAATATATTAGGCTTTTAATTAAGTTTACCCGGTTAGTATATAATCTTAAAGTTAAATTATAAGAGGTATTCGGCCTAATAAATTTAGCGCTGCATTAATTACTTTATAGTTATAAAGTACTGCAGATTCTTATAGTCCGTTAATACGCATATTAGGAATAATAATCCTTTAAGCTTAGGACGCCATTATTTAAAGTATCTAATAATTGTAAGTAGTTCCTTATTATCGGAATGTTAGTCATGTGACGTGGTTATGAGACCATGAAGCGAGACCAGCTAATCTGACCTTGGAGCAACCCCTTACTTCGAGACAACAATTAACTACTAACTTCAACACCGCATACGTACCACTATAAGTGATATTCGTGCACGTTGATAAAGTGAGTATACCGACACTAATCAGTAGACGTATAGATTAGGAAATACGTAATAAGCTAGAGCTTGAGAACCGTACTAGAAACAGTATACGGATTGCCTAGCCTTATCTATTTTAGTTAAAGGAGAAAGCTATATTACCCTTAAAGCTTAAGACTATGTATCAGCTTAACTGCTGACGCGTTAGATCGCCTAGAGAATTGTATCTTTATTTAAAGAAGATTACGACCTCCCTTAAGCTTGAGAGAATTTATACTAGCCTTACAGCTAATATAATAGATCGCTGAGAGAATAGCAGTTTTGCTAAGAACACTTTATAGGCTTAATGGCTATAGAGGACGTATACACCCTTACCTTTATACCCTTACCTTAAACCTTAATTTTAACCTTAACCTTAACCTTAACCACAACCCTTAACCTTAACCTCAACCCCAACCTTAACTTTAACCTTAAACTATAACATACACAAAGACACGACAATATGGAAATTAATTAGAAGGAGAGAATTGCCAGACATGGTTATGGAATTAATATAGCAACTGCCTTAAAGGAAGACCTGGAAGAATATATGGGAACAAAAATCTACGAGTATATATATAAGAACTTTACGGATTATACATTACGGTTGCTATTCCAGGAAGAATTCGAAGGCTTTACTATTAAGGACTTTAGAAAGATATACTCTATTACTAGAGCAAAGCTCCATACTTACCTACTCTAAAGAGGAGTATATGTTGCCACACACAGCAATAGATACCTACTTTATAAGGTTCTATATAATGCTCTTACAGAAGAGGAACCTTATGAATGGACAAATAAGGAAATTATAGAAGCTCTTAAGGAAGTCAGCCCTATAATTACAGTGGCACTATAAGAACGACTTAACTCAATATAAATAGCTCTGAAATTGAATTAAGCTATACCTCCGTTAGTTATAGCCTCTTTAGTTCCTATAACTCCCCCTAGCAGCCCACTACCTACCCACACGGTGCTGACGCCTATAAACTATTAACTACCTCTACTACCTCCAACGCCTGTAATCTAGCCTATAGCTATAGCCACAACACCTAAAACGCAAATACCTACCCCTATAATACCTTAACTAGCTGTTGCATCTATACCCTAGTAAACTGCACTAACTGCTACCTAATAGTAAGCCGCACCTCCCTCTACCCAAGATTAACTACTTACTCTCCTTACTTAACTCCTATAGACGCAGAATTAGTAATTATCACCTACGGTAACTGCCTCTACCCTCCCTTTAGTAACCGCCTCTACCCTACCTAGTCCTTCTCCTGCCCAGTATCTTTACCCCAGCACTACTAATACCGACCCTACTATGCACCTGCCTATGTACAGCAAGGAGGCAGCCACTATTATTAAGATCTATACAGACGACCAGAAGTACAATGGAGTGAGTAATAGCTTTAACTTTAAGTTAACTATCTTCTATAATATCTATAAGAGAGCTAGTCTACCTCTTAAAGGCTATATAACTATATTCCTAACTATGCTAAAGGGACTTGCTTAGGATTACTACTATAATAGCAGCCTTTTAACTAGATTATTTACTAAGGTATATAACCACATGCGTCACTTTTTTAAAGAACTAGAGTACTATTGGAGAAACCTTACTAAATAGAACGCTATTAACTTCTAAGGAATTATTAATAAGAACCCTAATAAGCAAATCTATTAGAGTTTCTAACTACTCCTTAATAAGCTTTTAAAATATCGCTATAGATTATACCTAGAGTTTTATATAGACCTCTTCCTTATAAATAAACTAGTTACCGCTTGCTAAGGAATACTAGTATACCGTATCGCCATTTCTAATCCTTCTAAAGACCTCTCCCAGTTAATTAGCAAGTTGCAATCTTCTATAGTTATATAGGAGAAGGAATACCCTTCCTAGGCCTTAATAAGACCGTCTTAAGGAGCCTACTTTACGGATCGTATATACCGCTGTAATATCCATAACAACCGTAACCAAACCCGCTCCTATAGACAAAACACCGTCAGATCCCTAAAGGCCAAGTGCTATATTTGCCAAAAGGAGAGCTGCCGCTTATGGAAATATATAGAGGAGGAGCGGAACCGTTCTAGAAATAAGTATAAAAGACATTTTAATAATAACAAGGGCCGCAACGGTAACTTTAAAGAACGCTTTAGACAATACACTATCTACTATAAAGGAGATAACAACAATAAGTGCAATAAAACCTTTAAAGCTCTTATACTAGACATAGACGCTAACAAAAACACTAATAATAATAACAGTGAGGAAGAATTAGAAGACCCTAACGGCTACTACCTTACATTATTTGGGACTCTTACTATAGACGAAGCAACCTCTATAAGTGTAGAACTAGCTAATAAGGCTTACGCTTACTTACTTACTATAACCTCTATGGAACCTACTACGGAAACTGACCCGTTTAACTATAATATAACAATCGCCGCTTTACGCTATACTTCCATAGTATTTATGGGAATTACAATCAATACTAGTGCGTTAAAGAAGTTTATGGCCGGTTATAAACAATTCCAGGCACTATAGAACGCGGACTAATCTGTAAGACTTAATACCTTAACCAAAGGACAAGTTAACGTGCAGTTTGGCATTAGAATTGCTACCTCTATTAAAACCGTGGATGTTGTCACCCCTATAGGCAAGATATAGTTTTATATTGTCTATATAGATACCCCCTTTTTGCTCTATTTAGCGGATATAAACAGACTCTAAATCTACTACAACAACCTTAGAAACGTTGTTATCACTCGTACCAAAAGAGTGCCAGTAGTGCGACAGTTTGGCTACCCATTTCTCTTATGGAGCTTATTACTATAGTTATATTTATCTGAATCCTTTAACGCGAACCCCTGCTACTTAATAGATATAGAGCTACGGCGCCTATATTATTGATTTAGATACCCCTTAGTTAAGAAATTACAAAAGCTACTTTACTATACTGGCCATAAAACTAATAGAATAGCCATTAAGCAACTAACTAAGTTCTGCCACTACTATTAGAAGTTTAGTAAATTACTAGGCAGATTCCGCTTTACCCTATAAGACAACGTTAATTTTAACTATAATATTATTGTTAATATTATGTATATTAGCGGATCACCCCTCCTATACGTTATTAATAAAGGAACGCGATTCTAAGCCAGTAGATGGCTATAAGACATTAGCGCTAAACACATATGGGACGTTCTATAGATATGCTAGATTAATATCTACCTAGGGCCACTAGACCTAATTACCTATGATACTAGAAAGAACTTTATTAGTAAAGAATTTAAGTAATATACCACTATTATGGGAATTAGTATAAAGGGAGTACTGGTTAAAGCACATAACTCTATTAGAATGGTAGAGCGCTACTATAGTCTATTATAGCGAGCCTATTAGATTATTATAACTGAAATCCCTAAGATTAATAAGGAGATGGGACTCTAAATAGCGTTTAAAGCAATTAACAATTTAGCTGGCCCTAAAGGACTAGTTCTTATACTTCTAGTCTTTAGAGCCTACCCCTAAATGGTTAAATCCGATATACCATCCCCTACAGTTATATAACGCGCTGCCGTAATTAAAAAGGCTATGGTAGAGATACAGAAGCTATAAGCTAAATGATAGATCGCTAATGCGCTAAATATACAAAACAAACCTAATACTGATGCGATTTATAATCTCCCACTAAATTTACCCATTTTGGTCTAGAGAGAAGGAAATACTGGCTAAAGCGGCTATTAGGACGGGCCATTTACCTTACTTACCATTAAGGGTGAAATATGCACTATTAAGCTATCTAGTGGACCTATAGCCTTTTAATCTATGGTTGTAAAACCCTACCTTTAAGCAACTGAATTATAGGAGTAAATTATTGGACTGGAATCGCCACCTAAACCTCTATCTAGGTTAGTCCTTCTTAAGACTATCTTAGAGAGACCTACTAAAGCTTAGCAATAACCCCCAAAACAAGGTAGAGGACGCCCTCGTAAATACCCTCTACTTACGGCTATAACTGACACCACTATCTACCTATAGGATGATAGTTAATTTAGTACTTAATTTAGTGCCTCCTAATAGAAGGAGCTTACTGGTCTACTTAAGAAGGGAGTTTTTAAGATTGTAAGACTTATAGATATACTATAAGGCGTATAACTCTTTAATTCGCGATTTATTAATAAGATTAAGAATAAAGGAACTAATAAAGCCTTTAAGAAATCCCAACTAGTTGTGCAAGCTTATAATAACTTAGAAAAGGAACTGGTTCTTACCTAATTACTAACTATTTAATGAGTTAGCCAACGACTAATTCTCTATATTGCCGCTATAAAGCTTTTATAGGCACGACTTTACCTTTAAGATATTTTATAGGCCTACGTACAATTAACCACTACACTGAATTGAGAGTTTTATATATGACCTTCGCACGAGCTAATTAAGCAACTTGGGATTAATAAGGCCTTGGTTTTAAAGGTTATAAAACTACTCTATAGAGTACTGGAAGCTGGTAACTACTGGTTTAAAATATATTACTTATATTACATCCAATAGTTGCATATAGACTAGTCTATATACGACCCCTGTCTCCTATAGAGCAACGAGCCCTTTAGCATTATAGGCCTATAAACCAATGATACTCTATTCCTAGTAGATAAGACCTTTATAAATGTAGAGTATAATGAGCTGCATAAGGCCAAGTTTATGGCTAAGGAATAGGAATAGCTTACTGTTAATACACCCATTAAGTTTAACGGTAAAGTTATTTAGCTACTAACTAATAGGAGCATTACGCTTACTTAGGAACGATAATGTAGAAACCTTAGTATGATTAGTACTAAACTTGCTACAAGTATAGGATTAAGAGGAGCTATAAGAATCTTAACCCTAAAGGACTAGTATATCGCCTAACGTGCTAGAGGTGTATATATTGCTTTAGTTTACCAACCAGAAGCCTTATTTAATTTATTCTTTACCGCCTAAGTAATTAACCCTAATAAGGAAGACGTAAAACAGTTAAATAAGCGTCTAAACTGGCAAATTGAGAACGCTAATAGAGGCCTTAAGTTTGTTAAGTTAGATATTAAAACCCTACAGCTACTGGTATTTATAGACGCGTTATTTGCCAATAACAAGAACCTCTCTTTATAGATTGGCTACGTTATTATACTAACTAATACTATAAAGAAGGCTAATATCGTCCATTAGAGCTTAGTTAAGTGCAAAAGAGTTACTTAGAGCGTACTAGCTTCTAAACTCTATGGTACAGCCCACGGCTTTAACATTGGCGTTGCGATTAAGTCTATAGTAGATAAGATCCTATAAATTAACCTCCTATTTGTGCTTTATACTAACTCTAAGTCCTTATATGACTGTCTAGTACGACTTGGAACCACCCAAGAAAAACGCCTAATAATTGATGTAATGTGCCTCCGGTAAGCCTATAAACGGAGACAGATTATAGAGGTAAAATAGATTAATAGAGAGGCCAACCCTACTAATGCTATAATAAAGGGAAAACCCTACACGGCTCTTTAATAGCTTATTAATACGAACCAAATCAACCTATAAGTTGTAGGATGGGTTAAACAAACAAACTTAGATTTAGCTTAGCGTTATATAACTAATTATAACAGAGCAGACCCTAAATTTAACTAGCTAATCAGGATTTTCCATGCCTAGCATAAAAAATTACTATTAGCTCGCTTATTACTAGCGCCTTAGCGGCCCTTATAATATGTCAACCTACTACCACTAACAATTCTTCTTCTTCTCCTTAGCTTAGCGTTTTCGTAATATAGCATTTTACAAGCTTTGGTTTAGAGGCATTTATATAAGCCATAATACGGGTTATATAATTACGGACCTATAAAAGGAGCGTGGAAGCTATTGCGTATTAATTGGATCTCTAGTTATTGCGTATATGCTACAAATAGTCTAGAAGTAGGCTTGGCTTTAAAGTGTAGATTAGCCTTCTTTTTAGAGTTGCTCTAGTGTCGGAATGTTAGTTATATGACGTGGTCACAAAACTATGAAGTAAGACCAGCTAATCTAACCTTGGAGCAACCCCTTACTTTAAGACAACAATTAACTACTAACTTCAACACCGCATACGTACCACTATAAGTGATATTCGTGCACGTTGATAAAGCGAGTATACTGACACTTATTATATATCTTATAATTTAATTTAGTAGAGGCGAGTTTTTAGAAAAGAAAGGCTACTAGGTGTAGCTTGCTATTCTTATTATATTATAATAACACTCCCCTTTGTATATAATTAGATAAGTCTATTTTAATAGTATATTTAAGGTTAAGGTTAAAATAAGTAAGAATTAAAGTAGTTATAAAGTAACGTTTTAGGTTATTAAAAGCTTATTTATATCTAGCAGTCTATTTAAATTTTATATTCTTCCTTATTAGGTTTACTAATAGCTAGGTAATTTCTAAAAAGTAGTTAATAAATTAATAATAAAAATTTGCGAACCCTAGAAATTCTTAAGTATTTTATATATTACTAGGGCTTTCCTAGTTTATAATTATAGTAACTTTCTTAGGGTTCATTTTAATTCTATTATAGGATATAATTAAGCCTAAGTATATAACCTTAGATATATAGAACTTGTATTTCTTAATATTACATTATAGGCCTGTATCTTATAGGCGTTTAAGGACTATTTTAATATATTTTTAATATTCTAAAAGTAAGGATAAGTAGATTAAGATATTGTTAATATATATAGTAATAAATATATAAAGGAATTTATAAAGCGTATTATTAATATATTACTAAAATATACTAAGACCGTTCTTTATACTGAATAGTATTACTAGGTATTTAAAGAGTCCCTATTATATATGAAAAGCTATATACTTCTTATCTCCTTTATATATATAGATTTTATTAAAGGCGGCAACTATATTAAGCTTTATAAAGTACTATACCTTTACTAAACAGTTAAGCGTCTCTTAAATTAAGAGAATTAGATATTAGTTTCAAATTATAATTACATTTAGAGCTTAATAATTAATATAGAATCTTAAGCCTTTTCCTAGCTTTTTAATAAATAATATAGGTAAGGTAAATAGAGATTAACTAGGGCGCATAAATCCTTTTTCTAGATACTTATTAAGGTGTTATTATATTATAAGCAGTTCCTTTTATAATATACCATATAATAGACCAAACTTTAGTGTTATACTAGGCTTAAGTTCTATCTTAAAATCGTGCTTATTTTAGTATGGGGCTAGTTAGTCTATAAACCATTTTTTAAACTTATTAATTAGATTATAGTACTCTTTAAGTATAAAAGGTTAAGAATTAGAATATTATTCTAGTTTTAGTGCTTTCTTAATGTCTTTTATAATTATAGTAAAGATTTTATAATCTTATCTTTTTACTAATAAGATAAAAGGTGCGGCTTATATTATTTATTATTATTCATTGCTTAATGTCCGATTCGGATCCCTATTGGGCCTACGCGGACTACTCCTTATATACATATAGGGAGAAAACTCTTTTAAGAAAACCCTGTGATCCGTCTCCCTACCTTTTAGGACTTGCCTATAAGGCGCTTGCGAGTTACCTATAGTGCTCTACTACCTTACTTTTTAACCTCCTTAGGAACCACTGCTGCCGTAACAAGCCTATGGACGCGCTAGTATCGCAAACTTTACTCTACTACTGTAGAGTCATTAGGGGACGCCTACTACTCGCCCCTTTACCTTTTATTACTATTTCCTTTATAACCTAGAACTGGTCTAGTATATTTTGGCTAATAAGCCACTAAATAACCGCTTTAAGACCTTTTTATATTAAGAGTAGTGTATTATAGTTCTCTATGCTAGCTGCTAAGAGTATTGCTTCTTAGCTGGTATATAAGGGGCATAGCAGTATTATATATTTTAGTGTCTGTCTTGGCTAGCTATATTTATATCTTGGGCTGCCTACTAGAATACCTACTTAGTAGAGCCAATCTTTTAGTCCTATTATCCCTATTTTTAAGAGTGTTACTATTGTATTTTCTGCCTTTGTTAGGCCTTTTTGGAGCTCTTAAGTGTTTACCCCCTATAGCGTTAACTATGCCATGGCTTGGGTTTCTCTTGCCTAAGTTAGCCTCTGTACCTTTAACTTCTATACGCCTCTCTAGCGTTGGTCTAACTAGTATTATATTGCGGAAGATGGTTTCCTGGCGTTCTTTTATGCTCTACTTTAGCTCCTTTCTCTTTCTTACTGTTGTCTTTACTGGCCTTTTACGCGTTTCCCTTTCTTCTCTATATAGGCCTAGGCCCTAATGCAGTACTATCCTTCTTCTACTTTCTTTACCTATTTCTCTAATATCTCTTCCCTACTTTGGGGTTGTTAGTTTATTCTCCTATAAGGCGCCCTAGGGTCCCTCTATAGTTTATTTAGGCGTGTCTTAATATACTTTATGATATTAGAGTTATGTTTACTTTACGCCCTTTATATTACAGCGGCTTTAATATATAGTTATAGAGGGGGAATATTGGCTTCCTTTTTAAGTAGTGCTGTGGCCGTTTGCTTATACCCGCCTGTTATACTCCAGAGGTAGGCTATTTGGACCTTTTAGAGTAGTTTAAGGAGTAATTTAGAGGGGCCCTTTTTAGTTTCTCTAATGGCCTAAATACTGGATCTATATGTTATAGTTAGCCGGACAACTGCTGTGTATAGTGGGCGTGACCTCTAGAAGCATGGACCCTATATAAAATTAACAATCCTAGATAATATAATATACTGTGCTTAGCCCTTATAGGCCACTTATACCATATATACGCTCTATTAGAGCTTACTATCTACCTATACTCTTAATACCCTTAAGCCCTAAACTGGTTAACCCCTAAAGCCTTAAATATGGATTATATGCTAGAGATCTATAGATTAGTTGCGTTTTCTTATAAAATAGATTAGCTGGTATTTCTCTAGTAAGAATTGGACTCTATATTGTCTTGCCCATTCTATATAGGTGTTATAGGCTTTCTTTAGTGTTCTATAGTTCTCTGCGGCTGTTGGCCTATATATAATTAGGTTTATGTTATTAATAAAGCCTATCCCCTAGGTCGCCCCTTTCTTAAAGGTATTAAGTAAGTTACTTATAAAGAAAAGGAAGAGTATAGGCAAAAGAGGTAATCCTTATAGTATACCTATTATAACTGCAATAGGGGGGCTCTAGTATCTGCTAAAGACTAGTAATATCTTTTTCTAGCCTATAAACCCTTAAATAAATTATATAATCTATTCTGGGAAGCCCTTTGCCCTAAGGATGTATAGGAGGCGCTTATAGGGTATATTATTGTAGGCGCCACTAATATCTAGGCTAAGTATTAATACTATAAAGTCCTTGCGCATAGCCTATGCAGTTTTAATGGTAGTAGTGAGTAGTGTAAGTACTAATAGTATTAAGCGATTCTTTCTTGCCCCTATTTGGCTTTATAGTAGTAGGGCGTGTTCCTTTGCCGTGTCTACTATATAGTCCGCTATAACCTTTTCTAAGATCTTACTTAGGGTGTTTTTTAAAGCAATAGGGCGGTAGCTTCCTGGGATTAAGTAGTCTACTTTACCTTCTTTTTATAAGATAACTATTATTATAGATCTTCTAAGTTATAGGTAATAGCCTATTATAAAGCATGCTCTAGCTACATCTATAAGCTAAGGTGCTATAAGTGGACCATAGGTCTTTAAGGCTTTGTTTAGGATCCTATCTGGTCCTAGTGCTATATTATTTAAGAGGCAACTAATAGTTCTAGCTATTTCTTTAGTTATTATATCGCTGTTAACCCTTAGGCAAGTTACCAGTATTTCGCCAGTAATATTACTAAGGTATACTAGAGCTAGTTAGGGGAAAAATCTTTCTATAAGAATCTTCGCCTTCTTATTATTATTGCTTATAGCCTATGGTTCGCCTACTCTTTATACGGGTAGTAGATGTGGGTCTTTTGCTAAATATCCCACCTTTTTCTTTACCCATTTTACTATGGTTTAAAGGCCCTTGTTATAGGGGATGCTTAGGTTAGTAGTATGTTTGTTTATAAACCATCTCCAGTTATTTCTTGCTTCTTTTTTTAGGGTATTCTTTAGCTGGTTTCTTATGTCTTTATATTATCTCTTATCTTTAGGGTTATAGCTGCTTATATATTTCCTTCTTACTTGTTATTAGCTAGCTATAAGAACCGCGTATTATGCGGACTATATATATCGCGTATAGGGGCCTAGTTGTAAGACCGGGTAATGCTCTTCTAGCCTATTTTTAATTACTACCTGGATCCTTTCTAGTCTTTAGTTAATTTCCTTAAGGGTAGCTAATAAGCCTCGCTTATTTAGTATTAGGTGGATTTCTTCTAGGTCTTAAAGTTATTGTTTAACTATATTAAGGAAACTGTTTGTCTTAAGCTTCCTTATTACATATCTTTTACTATTTAGTTGCGCCTTAATATCTAAATCTAGCTATATCTAGATAGGGATATAGTCTACGGTAAGTACCTATTCTTCTTTAGGGATGCACCTTTTAAGTCTCTAGTATAGGCCATCATCTATAAATATAAGGTTAATTGTACTTCTAGCGGTGCCTTATTGCCACGTAATTACTTCTAGGGGAGTAGCTAGCTTAAGGCCCCAGATATCTATAGCTCTTAGTAGGCACTCTACCTATTATTTAATAGTAATATAGATACCCCCCCACTGTGGGTAGTAGAGGTTTATATCTCCTAATAGGATAGACTCTATGCCTTTAGTTTCTAGTAAGCTTATTACCAATATAATATTCTCTATTTGTGGGACCCCTTTAACCCTAAGGTTATATATATTAATAATTTATACCGGTTCCCTATATATCTGGATTATTATAACTATAATATCTAGGTTAACTGCTTGCTATAACTATAAGGACAGGCTAATAGCCTTACTAATTATAAAGCATATATATATAGCTGCTTTTGGTTTATATAGGAGCTAGAATTCTTAGGGGCAGTATATTAATTATATATAGGTATTGTAATACGGCTCTTATATAGTAAGGATATAGTATTTCTCTAGATCTAGACTGTCTAGTAGGGGCCTTATAAGGTGGTGGTTTGTATTGCTGTAGTTATACTATATAATAGATAGGTGGCGGACCCCTAGCGAGGGTTATTTAACTCTTCTTTATTCTTTACTTTCTCTATTTCCACTTTCTCTAGGATTTTTAGAACTTCTATCTCTTATATCTATACCCTAGTTGCTACTTATTTTATATAGGGCTTTTTATTCCTATGTCTTGTATTCCTACTAGCGCTTCTATATCCAAATCTATTATTGTCTCCAGTTCTTCCCCTAATCTTACTAGTTGGCTTTATACCCTTTATAGGTCGGCTATAAATATTAGATTTGCCGCATTTAGTCTAATTCTTAATTATCCTGGTCTTAAGCTTGCTATAGCTGTCTATAGGGGTCTTCCTACAGGGCGTCCTCTCCCTTATATCCCCTGTAACCCTTATGTCCCTATTTAGTCTAGTAATATCGCGCGGCATCACTTCTGGCCTGTTAAAACTTGGGATAGCTAGCCTAGCCCCCTAGTATTAAAGGTAGGGAATGCTAGGAAGGCACCTATGTCCCCCTAGCTTATTACCTGTTGTTTTTATTTATATAACCTAGTATATAGTTATTCCCGTAGCTGTTAAGCCCTTGCCTTCCGTCTTCTGTATTTAATACAGTCTACTCTCTCCTACGCCTTATATATGCTTTAGTAATAGTTTGCGCATTTTATTTAGTCTTAATTTAAGTAGTGTCTTATATTGTAGGGGCCTGTACAGTGGCCGCAGCACACTTATGCTGCGTATATGGATTAGGTGTGTCCCTATTATACGCAGCAATAGTATCGTTCTAGGCGTAGTTTGTAGTTATAAAGCCTTGTGTTATATATAAGGCCATTTATAATTATTCCTTTTTGGATAAAGAGTTTTTGCATTTCTAGTGTATATATACTAACGATAAGGGAGCTATATATTTAACTAGTGTCTTCCTAGCAAGTCTCTAGCAACTCTTATATCCTCTTATTATTCTTATTATATGCTTAGATTACATTTTCCTATTAAAGCTATTAGATTTGGGTAATCTTAAGTCCTAGTATAAAGCGTTCCATATATTTTACTATCTCCTATATAGTTGCTGTATTATTTGCCTGGCGTCCCTTTTCTACCCTAAGGCTTATGGGAACCGCTAGGACTTTAACTAGGTAGTCTTTACAGAGTACTTTTATACCAATATGTTCTCCTAGCCTATCCCCTACCCTTATAACTTATTCCTTTACCTATTAGTCCTTTAGGGTAACTCTAATATCTCCGCTCCTTAAGTGTTGGACTATAACGGCGTTATAAACTTCCTTGTAAATCTCTATAAGGACTTCTGTTTCTAATTATCCCCTAAACCCCTCTACTTTTTCTATATTTAGTTATATTGTGATTATATACCCAGTTATTATCTTAAGGGGGTTAGGTTCCCTATGCTATAGAAACGCAGCTACGGCGGCCTAGGTACGGTTTGCTGGTAAAAAGGGGTTTTATTTGTTTTTAATTTTGCTTAGCCGTTAGAGGATTTAATTAAGGGATTACTAAAGGGGCGCCTAAGGGATGTTAGACTGGCGGAGCCATTCTACTAGCTATATTAGTTTGTTATGGCTGACGGTTACTCCCCTATAATTACGGATACTAGACGCGTCTAATAGGCTTTATATTTTATTAGATGCCTTCTTAATAGGGGTATTTCCGCTTTGTAGTGTGGTATTCGCCTATTCTTGTTATAGAGGGCCATTGCTAGGCGTGGTTCTGGCGGTCGCGCGCGAGTGCGAACCACCGTTATTTGACGTGTGCCTCCCCTGCAATGCAGGCATCTTAGGGGGATTCTCTGGGTGTTTTTCGGGGTTCTTTTTGGTTGGTTTTGGTCTTTTTGGGCCGGGTGCAGTAAGAGCTCCTCTATTCTCGTAAAAGATATGTTAAGGACGTTATTATTACTCGCACTAAAAAGGTGCCAGTTGCGGCTTATATTATATAAATTTTAAGAGGTTTTAACAAAATATCTTTATATTCTTTACTATAATTAGCAGTTATAGATTTATTATATTAGCTTAAGGTTTATAGTAAGGGCAATTTATATTATATTAAACCTAAATAGTTATATATATATATATATAGGGTAAATAGTTTTTTAAGTAATAACTTTAGCAGTAGGTTATACGGAACTTTAGTATTTCTTTAACCTAGCTAATTAAAGGGTTATGTTATTTTAGCTATCTATATCTAAGTATTATCTTATAATGCTTTAAGAATATTATAAATAGAAAAATATATTTAAGGTGTTTATCTATCCGCAATTTTATAAGAGTGTAGTGCGTTGGTTTATTATATATTAAGGGTTTGCTATTAAAGCCTTATAGGCCTTAAGGCTTATTAAGTTTCTTTAAATTTAGGCGTTAAGTTTTTATATAGTTTATATTAATAAAGCCTATACTAGTAGCTCCGCTATCTATAAGGATTTATACTTCCTTCTATTTACTAAGTATTTAAATTTTACTAAGTATATTAAGGGAGTTATATTATATATTAGCGCTAGAAGAGCCTAGACACTTATACTCTTCTATCTTTTATCCTAAGGCACAACTTAGCCTTAAGATAATTTGTTTTCTAAGTTAACTAAAGGTAAGGTACTTTATAGCGTCTAAGTACAATTTATAGAGTAGGTATAATTTAAAAAATGGGAGGAACTATAGCGAACCTTTTTAAAGGGGTAAGTTTGGTAATGCTTTTAAATATATCCTTTTTTACCACATCTAAAGCATTCTCTATTTATGACTTAAGTTCTTTATTTATCAGTTCCTAAAGATGTATAGGATTAAGCAATATTAAGGTCTATAGGGTATATATAGGGCTTTTAGGTTTTAGAGATAGATCGTACTTTAGGATATATACTAGTTTTATAGTATTTTAAATAGGATAGCGGTAAAGAGACACCCCCTAATTGATATGCGGACACCCCCTAATTGATATGCGGACACCCCCTAATTGATATACGGACACCCCCCACTGATTGAGTTTAGTTCCTGCCTAATCAAGTTAGAAATACATAGATTTAGGTTGTTTGCATCTATATCGCGAAAATTAAATTATTAAAATATAACTTTTGTTACTGTAATACTGATTGCGCAGTACTCTGTGAAGCGCCCCATAAACTTATTTAAATGCTGCTACCTCTGCTTGATGTCTATAAACTGCCTCTGCAAGCACGCCCACGCCCGCGCTCGTGCCTGTGCCTGCGCCAGTGGATGCAGGTCGGTCTTACCACGCTAAAAGGAGCGCGGTCGCGCCAACCTGTACGCACCCTGCGCCCGCGCCCACACCCATACCCGCGCGTAGTATACTCAGTATTCTATTTAAATGCTGATGGCTCACGACAAGTTAATATATTAACGCGAACAGAGCCAGTCAAGCGGCCGCGGCGGCGCTCAACAGTTAGAGGTAGGGCAAATGCGAGGTTTTAGGTATGGGTGCGCGACAGTGCGCACTGATGCAGATGTAAACAACTTAAATTCACGTGATATTCTAACTTAATCAGGCAGGAACTAAACTCAATCAGTGGGGGGTGTCCGTATATCAATTAGGGGGTGTCTCTTTACCGCTGTCCTTTAAATATAAGGTATAATTAACTTTAGAGAATAAGTTTGTTTATTGTATTAAAGGTACTTATTAATTTGTTAATATATTATAGCAAACTTAGATAGGTTTTTTAGCAGTTCCCTATCTACTAACTAGGCTCTAATTTTATCTAAAATAGCTTATTAAAGAGCAGTAACTCTAGCGGCTTTATTCTAATCTAGTTCGCTAACTAGGCCTAAATTTTTTAAAAAGAAGCTAGTAAAGTCTTAGTTCCGTTATTATAGGTTTTTAAGTTTAGTAATAGCTATATATTCGCGGCTAGTATTATTATATATTTGTTCTAATAGGGCGATAAAGATTTTAAATTAATAAAGGTGCCGTTACAGAAGAATGGATCTATAGTTTATATAGCGTCCTTATTTAAACAAGATATTCTATGGCTAACCTTACTAACTTTAGTAGGGTATTAGTTAAAGTTTATTAAAAGCTTAAGACGGAGCTTGGTTATAAAGGGATATAGGTTATTTTAATTTCTATTAAATATTAGAGGATTATAGAGTTTTTTAGATTTTATAATAGGTACTAGGTTTATTACATGCATAGGTTAAGCTACTATTACTAGTTTAGTGTTTGCATTTAACGGGTTAAGTTTAGATACCATTATTTTAATTTTGTTTATAGGTATTACTATTAGGGTCTCTAATGTATATACCTTAGCGTTATAGAGCTCTTTATGGAGTACTTCTATTAATTACTAATGCTAGGCTTCTAGTGCAGCTTACTACTAAGCTAAGGCATCCGTAAAGGACTATTATATTATAGTTAACTATTCCCTAATTAGGGATATAATACTTATGGTTATTAAAAGGGATTCGGGTTTGTTTACTATTTTAATAGTAGTTATTTTAATGTAACGTAATGTAAGGGCGCAAAGAGACTTTAGGGAAAATTTAAAGAAATAATATAAATCCTATCTAAATCTAAGGGTATATAGCTCTTGTAGAGTATAAGACGTTGCGTAAAGAAGAGAAAGGAATAACAAAAGAATCTTATAATTAAATAGTTAGGGGTTTTAGTGGTCGATGCGTGCGTATATACGCACGCGGTCTTTAACGGATTTTGGTTGAATTTGATTGAATTTGATTAAAGCGTTAGAATTTATCTATTAAGTGTTTTACCAAGACATTCCTACTATAACTGGACTAGTCCCGTTACACTATCTAATAACTTATTATTAGCTTTGGTAGAGAAATATAGCCATTATATACTGGTTATAATACTTAACAATAATTCTATACACGTTAATTAATAGGTTATTAAGATTATTAAGGAGGTAGGCTACTTAATACACTTCTTACCGCTATACTTACCTAACTTTAATCCTATTAAGTTAACCTTCTCTATCCTTAAGGCCTAGATAAAACAGTACTATTATTTTATACGGTCAGCCTACCTAACCTTTAGTGACTTTTTATAGGCGGCAATTGCGTAGAGTAGGTACGATCAATTTATAAGGGTGTATTTTTGTTATATAGCAAACGGTCTCTATATAGAACGTAAAGAGTTAGATTAGGTACGTAAATAGCTGACCGCATTTAAGAGGGTAAACTTAATATTATAGGAATAGAGGGGCTTACTAATAAGAGAGTTAGTAAGAAGGTTAGTGTCTAAGAGCTCTAATTAGTGTTCCTTTCTATTATATATATAAAACGCCTATATAGTAGTAATAACTATTTATCCTTAAGCAAGCCCTCCTAATAAAGCTGCAGCTGCTTGCTGTTTATAATATATAGACTTAAAAGTAGACAACTCCTCCCTAAATCCTTGCGCTAATCCATTACTTATACCCAGCCAAATAGTAAGTTAATACAGCCTTAATAAGCCATTCTCTATCTGCTTAAAATCCTTAATCTTCTAGTCATATTCCTTAGTAATATCCTTTACCCACTGCCGCTTTAACTTCAACTATAGATCTTATACCAACCCTATCTTCTAATTAAAGAACCTTTATACAACATCTGCCTTATCCTCTTTAAGTATATGCAGTTAAATAATAGGGCTTAAATTCGCAACCTACTGCGGTAGTAAAGTGCTTCCTAAAGGCTGTGCACTTATTAATAGGGTGGGCGGTGTATATATAGGGCGTAGTAGCTACTATTAAAGCTGCTAAGAGTACGTAGAAGGCTAGGTGGGAGGCTAAGGAGGTTAAGGGGGGGAATACCTAGTGGTGCGTATAAAGGAGGGTGCTATATATAAGGACCCGGCTAATACTGGTATATAGGTATCTATAACTATAACTCTTGGTCTTATTACTGCTTATAAGCCTCTTGATTCCTCTGCATAGAGCTTATACTGTCTATTATTATCTGCTAGGCAGTTATTTTAAACTGCATCTTTTACATATCCATTATTTACTATATTGCGCTCTTTGTTTCTTACGCGGTAGTAGTCTTATTTAATAGTTAAGAAGCTCTTATAATAGGGCCATTTAATCTAAAAATTGCCGAGACCTTAGGAGGAGGACTATGTTATATTGCCTCGCTATAGGTTATAGTAATTAACCAGGCCTTATATTCACCGACGCTAACTCTATAGTGTTGGTTATTATATAGGTCTATAAAGTAGACACCTTTAAGATTATTACACTGCTCTAAAGTATACTGCTACTAGTTATAGAGCTCCTTCTAATAGTCGCCTGTATATTATAAAGATTTTATACATATAGCGTTCTAATCCTCTAGTCTACTTATATAAGTTTGCGCTTTAAGGATGTTATATTTACGGGTAGTGTATCTATAATCGACTATAGTACCCTGCCAAACCACCACTGACACGCCTGCATATTGACTCGCTCACCAACACGCTCACCAACTTGGTTACTGACTCGCTTACCGACTCAATCAATTTCCCCTTTATTACCTACACCTTTTATATATATATTCTGCCTGATTTCCATAGATTTAGAATCAAGTCGCTTATGCAATTCTTTACACTGCAAAAGCTTACAGTATCCTTACTAAGTAGGTCCTTGTTTAATAATGCTACTTTTTTCTTTACCTAATAGGTACTACACTATATCCATAGCTTAAAGGTACCCTATAGAATTTCACGCCGGAACCGTAACGCGTATTAGTAATATATAGCTTTAAGGTTGGCAGCTTCCTCCTTACCAAAGGTATTAAGATGCTAAGTATACCTAGATCTACGCCCGCTAAGTATTTTAAGAATAGCAACGCGTTTATTAATAGTATAGTCCTTATTATCTAGGATGCGATCTACCTTAGCATAAAGAGCAAGCTCTACGTCTAAAAGGTTAAACTAAGGAAGTGGTATTAAATGTAGAGTTTTAGTATAAACCAGCCGATTATTAATGCAGATCTTTAGAATAACCTATAGATGGCTATCTGGTATAGAGGCTGGCCTACTACCCTTATCCAATTCAAAAGTAGGAGGCTCCTAAAAAACAGTAGTTTTGCATTAATTCTTAGCTGGCCTCTTTTTACGGCTTCTACTAATTACTGGCTTTAGAAGAGTAACTGCTTCTAGTAGGGGGTTATTGTCTTTAAGGTCTATTATCTCCTAATCCTTCTCTAAGTATCCGTATAGCTCCTCCTCTAGCTCCTCCTCTAACTCCTCTACTTCTCTACTATCTATATCGCCTTACTGCTTAAACTAAACTTATGCAGATTTCTGCTTTGGGGGCTTAAGTACTAGCCTTAGAGTAGGCTTTACAGCGGATGTTATAGGAGGTTTTATAGTAGACTTAAAAGAACTTATGGTAGGCTTTATAGTAGGCTTTATAGCAGGCTTTGTGATAGGCTTTACAGTAGACTTTATGGTGGACTTTGTAGGCTTTAAGGTAGAGGATTACCCCCTTTTCTTATACTGGAGGCTAGAATACCGGCATAAGTATAAGGTGACACTAAAACACTAAGAATTAGTATATAAAATAAGTTTTTATATAGAGGGAGAACTTTACTAACTTTTAAATCTGAATAATAGCAGGTGTTAAAATCTCTGGTTTTTTAGCTTGTCTTTTTTTTAGAGATTCGGGCGCTAAGGATTTAATGTGCTTATGTATACGCCAAATTTTGGTAATAACTGTATACTATAGGGTGCCAAGGCTCGCTAAGCTTATGTGTATAAGGGCCGCCAGGCCGGAATCCGTGACATTTATAAATATAAACTATAAATATCCTTTAATTGGGATAGATCTATAGGACCCATAATAGCCCGCAAACGCCTTAGCTATAAAGAGGCCTAGGTATTTACTAAGAGAATATATAGAGCCTAGGAGACTGTTATAATAATAATATATTATATGCAAACGCTAGATAAACAGTCATTAGATTTAAAGAATTAATAGCTATATATAGCTATTATAGAGACTTAAAAGGATCGCTAGAGAGCTTAATAAGAATATAGCTGCGGGCGAATCTATATAGGGGCAATTAGGGCGGATAAACTAGCTAATAAATAATATTAAATAAAGAAGGAAATAAATAAATAAATAAAGGAACCCTATAACGCCAGCTATATATATAGCGTAGTATATATAACGGGCAGTCCCGTAATAGAGACCACTAAAGCAATTATAAAAAGGGTATAAGAAAAGAAGGAGGCTGACGTAAATTAACATTGTCGCGAGGTAGACTTCTATATAAAAAAGAAGGTATAGGTATTAATAAAGAACTAAAAGACCTAGAGGCCAAGCCGCAAGCCAAAATACTAAATAGCTGGCCCCTATAAGATCCTTAAAAAGGTAGGGCACTCTTTTAAGGTTAAGCTACTAAAGTTAATAAAGATCCACCCTATTTTCTATGGAAGGCTATAGACAACCTATTACCCAGATAGTATAATAATCTCCTATAGTTAATCTAGATTATAAAGGACAAGGAATAGAAAATTAAAGAGGTTTTAGTAGTTAAGAAGGACCGTAGTACCTTAAAATACTATGCAAGCTAGGTAGGTTATAATAAAGAGCTAAAATAGTACCCTACATCTAATTTTAAGTACTCTCCCTATAAGCTATAAGATTTCCACTTAGCCTACCTAGACCTCCCTGGACCACTATATAAACTAAATAGCTGGATTAAATGCTAGGAAAAATGGTTAGATAACTATAATAATTTGGATAATAACAAGGAACTTAGATAGGGCCTAAGGGCAGGCTTTTTTGGAAAAGGGGGGGGGAATAATAATGGTGCTGGAGCGCGTTATCTGCAATTTACCGCTTTTTAAGCAATCTACTAAAATCTACTAAAATCTGCTATATTCTGCCAGCACTACTTACAAGCTAACTAATTAGGATTTTCCATCCCCGGGATGGAAAATCACTATTAACTCGCTTACTACTAGCGCCTTGGCGACCCCTTTATATCCTACTAGTCTCTAATAGTCTTCCTCCTCTCCTTAGCTTAGTATTTTTATATAGTAGTAATCTATAAGCTTTAGTTTATAAGCAGTTATATAAGCCTATTACAACTTTAAGGCTCTATAGTTAATAACGCTATATATTATAGGTTTAAACTTTATTAAATATAAGTAATAATAACCTACTACTACCTCTAGCGGCGCCTAAGAGACTTATAAAGTATTTAAAGATATAGCTGGGAAGTGGTTACTAATACTAGAGTTTATTAATATATATAATTACTTTATAAAAGGCGTTAATACAGGGTCCGGGAGGTTCAGTGTTGCCCCCCCCCGCGCGCGTAGCAGCGATGGCATCTAATTTCGCTTAAGCCTCGCCTAAATTAGTATGTAGAGCTAGTAGAATTAGATATAGTGGCTGCTAGGAGGAGGGTCGCTCCTTGCACTTGAAGCTATTCGCAACTTCTCTTCCTTACCAATATCGTGATATTTGCTCTAGATCTTAGTGTAATAGAGCCTTTCTCTTGTCAATATAAGTTCTAAATGTACTGCTGCTGCCGCCGTTAGAAGTCCTTCTCGTCCACCCCTTTAAAGGCCTTGACTGTCACCAACACTGTCCTTATCTACTTAACCACCTATCTTGACGCAGAGCTTAAGTATAAGTATGGTCATGACTCTGCCGCCCGTATTTAGTAGCTAGATTAGCACGCAGCTTAACTTCTCTCTACTAATAGCGTTTAATAGGTTGCCTGTGTCACGGCAGGCAGCTGCTTTTGCTAATAGCGAGCTTAAGGAAATATTAAACGATCCTGAGGCAGCGGAGGAGGTAGATTATAAGGAGGTTCAACGCTTCTATTAATCGCAGGATTATGATATGATAGGGGCTTCTCCACAGCTACTGCGTTTTACGTAGCTTTTGAATATAGGTTCCTATCGTCCTTTAAGTTAGCAACAAAATTATTAGTTACTATACCTCTACCTAGAGCTTAATCTAGATGATATTGGCCACCGTATACAAACCCCGTGTTAATTATAGAGACCCCCTATACTTCCTTTGTAAGTATTTGAGCCAACACCTAAGGATTTAATAATGGAAAGTAAGGAGGAGGAGCCACCACCAAGGCTTTAATTTGAGTATAAATTAGAGCAGGTAAAGCTAAGCGGTAGAGGTATCTTCTTTAACTATTGTCTCTTATTATTAGCTGGGCTTAAGAAGGGCGTACGGACTTAGAATATAGTTATATATACTTTTACTAACTCTCGCCTAAGCCTCTCGCTCGCATATAGTCGTAATATACTGCCTATGATTAATAAGGCTATTAAGTAGTAGCTTCCTAGCTATTACGTTATACAAGAGTTTTATAATGCGTTGGTTTTATATATAGAGAAGAATAAGACTTAAGTAACGTTTAAAATTAATCCTAGTTAGAAAGCTAGCTGGAGCTTAATTGACGATAAACTTATAAGCTTAGTAAAGAAGCACTAGAATATAGACAGCTCTACTAAGCAGCTCTTAGTTGAAGTCAGCTTTATATATATTAAGGTAAACAATTAAGCTAGATCTACCGCTCGCTCTACCAATTATTCTATAATGGCCGTATAGTTATTAGCATAGCTAGCTGCCACTACCTCCTTGCAGGATATATCTCCAAGTATACCGCAACCTAAATAGCGTAAGGTTAGTAATATTACTTATCCTCTAAACATCCGGCTAAAGCTATATAAAGAGTGGGAGTGTAAGAAGAGGTGCCTAAGCTCTTCTTAGTGCTAGATCTATCGCTAAGTTAACTATAAGCTGATGCAGGAGGACCTTAAGGAGTGGGCGTAGGCTATTGAGGATGGTTAAGCTACTATTTAAACACCCTATAGTAAGCTATTTGAAAAGCTTTAAGATCGGAAAAAGGGAGGTAGTAAGAAGTTATAATTTACCTTTACTAAGTTACCTACACCTAATACTCCTAGAGTTGTTAATTAATTCTATATTAATCTAACTAGCAGGCAGTACGGGCGTCTAGCTATACTACTATTAGGGCAAGACTAAACTATAAGATTATTACCTATAGCTCCTCTACCTTGTTCGCAAGGCCTAAATCGCATAGCTAATCTGCGGGAGTATTTTAACTAGCAGAAGCTCTCAGTGCAAGAAAACCCAGAGTAGGAGAGTAATCTTAAAGCTGCCTATTAAGTCGCTCGTAAAAAGCAGTAGGACTTAAGAATTATCAGGGAGCAGAAGCCAAATAAGAACGGCAAGACGCTAGTTAATATAATAATTAATAAAGAAGTACCAGAGGCAATTGCTAAATAGGTATATTAGAATATTAAGAAGTGGAGAACTTTATAAGTTACCTAACTTTCCGGTAGTGTTAAGGATTTAGAGAAATATGAGTAGTAGATTTTTTACACCAGTATAGCTCTGCCTAAGTATGTAGAGTAGAATATAGATTTTACTAGTAATTTATATAAGAGTTCTATAATATAGTAAACTGACTAAGGCAATGTCTAACTCCTAGATCTAATAACTTGCTAACTCTTCTATTAATCCTTCCTTATATATACCCGCTATGGCTAAAGTGGACTCTGGCGTTATTACTCCTTCTACCTATAGTATCTATATACTACTATAGAAAGTCTTTAAACTTATTGCCCTAGAGCTCTGGCTTACTCCTCTATAAGCCAAAATGTTGTTAAATATACTCCTTTAGCTTACTAAAGAACTCCTTAATTAGATTTAGATTAGGCGAATATGCAGGTAGATAGACAAGCACTATACTACGCTTAGAAAAAAGAGACTTAATTTATCCTAAATAATGGAAGCTTGTATTATCTATAACGACTACTAACCTTGGAGCTGGATAAGGATTATAGCAAGGTAAAAGGTAGTGTTTAATCTAGTAATTATATTCTTCCGCGTTTATTAAGCCGCTATATATTAACAATACTAGTACACCGTTGACAGTATATATAGGTAGAATATTAAGCCGCTGCTTACTAGGATTATATGGAGTATATAGGATTAGCATCGTGCCTACTAGCGCCTAAGCCAACTTTTGTATACCCGTCTTTAAATTAGTACTAGATTTATCTACAAAGACAAGTTGCTTAATAGTAAACTATAAGATATTGGCCTAGTATTAATTGTGGTCCTTCTAACTCCGCTCTAAAGCAACGCGACGCGCCTTATAGAAGTAAGTTATTTCCTTATCTATATATTTAGAATATAGCTTACTAGCTTCCTACTCCAGCCAGCGACTCTTAGCTCTGTAGCAATTGTCTACAGGCTTACTATAAATTTAAAACTGTCGTATATATACTAAGCCATCTTATCTAGATATAGATTTGGTGCCTTATTAAGTTGGTAGAGTAATGTAACAATTATCTAAGAGTTTAGCGTCCTCCTTGGGCTAAAGTGTATATAACCAAGCCTCGTCCTTCTGTACCTCTCTAGTTTCCGTTAAATTTGTTAAACAGCTCTGCAAGAGCACTTAGATTAAATCCTACACTGTTAATTAGTGGCGCTGGCGTTAATAAGGATTTCCAGGAAGACGTATTGCCATTCGCGCATATAGGGCGCTATATTTGATGGAGGCGATAACGAGAGTTATACTACAATTAGAATAAAGATTATAATATTAGTAAGGAAGAGAAGTTGCGAATAGCTTTAAGTGCAAGGAGCGACCCTCCTCCTAGCAGCCACTATATCTAATTCTGCTAGCTCTATATACTAATTTAGGCGAGGCTTAAGCGAAATTAGATGCCATCGCTGCTGCGCGCGCGCGGGGGGGGGGGGGGGGGGGGGGGGGAAACAAAAAAAACCAAA
>Ga0307507_10003252_pt1 | contig 31999 bp, 25 predicted proteins | sample 7_EM_MG_FD_207223 | JGI IMG/M metagenome (GOLD analysis project Ga0307507, IMG submission 207223) | Populus trichocarpa ectomycorrhiza microbial communities from riparian zone in the Pacific Northwest, United States - 7_EM | ecosystem: Host-associated > Plants > Roots > Unclassified | place... | reverse complement strand
CAGGGCCCTGGACGGGGAAATTCAACCTACGGGGGGCCGTTCGGGGCCTTGAACGGGGCGGGGGCCCGGACGGGGCCAGGGGCGGGTAATGAAAAAAAAAAGGCCCCACCCCGGGCCGTTTAGCGGGGTGGGCGGGGAATTTGGCCGGGGGCCCAGAGGTTTCGGGGCCCGGTCGGCCCCGTAACGAACACTATTTAGGAATTCGCTTTTTCCGCTTCAATGCCTGCCGTATATCTACAACCCCTAGTTCATGGCCCCCTATATCAATATATTTTTACTAAACTAAAGGTTTCTAAGCAAATTCAAATCAATCCTGCCTCTTTTGAGCACAATTACTCACATCTCCTTTGAGACCATTGGCCATTTCTCCTCTACTAATCTCCCCATATCTTCCCAATTTTCCTCAGCAGTGTCCTCATCCTGCTGCTGCTGTACTCTCCATTGTCGCTCCTTCTCCTTCGCCTTCTTCTTTTGGGCTCTCTTCCATATAGTGCTTTTGGCTGGCCCTTTTAATGTCGATGTCGTATGGGCAGTATTTGCAACATTATCGTTGAGTAAACCTGACCTTTCTGGAGTGATTGGCTGGTGACTGAGACCATTGGGGCTTTGCTGTTCGCTTATATCGGGTTCAGGACTTGTTGAATCTGCCATGTTGGAGCGCCTCTTGAAACAACCCCCTTGTGGTCTAATACCTCGCATATGTTTTCGTTTATTGTTGAGGGGTGGCATCCTGATGTTGATTGTTGATTGAGTTCACAATAGTTGAACAATGTCAAAGTATTATTACTTTCTACCTCTAATATTTTGTTTATCAAGTATCACTCTCTCTTTGTAATCCACAGTATTTATTACCATGGCACTGAGTAGATTCTATCACTTGTTCCGCTCTCACACAAATTTTCACTTTTCAATCGTTAACTACTTTTACACACCACCCGTAATTAAAAAGCAAAAACCGCTATCTTATTCTCCAGTCAAGTCGCTTCTGCGTAGCGGTTTTTCTTTTACTAGATCCCTTGTTGTGGTTGACTAGTTTGGAACCGCATTTGGCCCATTTAGAGGACTGGGTTTGACTCCATTTGCACAATAGCTCCACGACGTATGGCCCACAAATCCCACCACTAGAGTCCCCCATTCTGTGCACTCCGTCCCGACAACATCACCACACTTCCTCCAGCTCGTGTTAGTTATATCTCGCGTTCTTTATCACTTGTGGTCTTTATCGCCCACCCGCCTCCCCGGTCAATCCAGAACAGCGCTCCCATTGTCACGTCGGGAAACATCCATGGAACTTGGTTATTTCTCGGCTGGGTTTAGCCACTACTGTATTTCCTTATGGCGTTGTCTTGTTCTCTTTCTCTCTTGTTTCTCTTCCTGTTTTCGTTAGCTACTTCTATTATATCCACCGGACTTTGGAAAATTGTATACCCCTTCCCTGCCTTGTATCCACTCGGGGGGATTGGGGAGACTAATCTGCGACCAATCCCGACCAGTCCTTGACTACATTTATTCGCCTGGTCTAGTCGCGGACATGAATTTAGACTAACCGTCAGGTCGTCCCTCCAAGACTTGACCGGTCAGACCATTCAGGACACTGCATTGTTCTAACGATTACCCAAAAACCCCTGGTTTTAAGATTTTTGTTCATTCATTTGTACTTGAATACGATAGTACCAGCACTAAACATGCACTGCCTCTCATAATACCACATATGACTGAGGGCTACTTCTGGTTTAACTTCTGTATACAGTATGTCATGAACAGATTTCGTACTTGAGTACATCTTTCCCAAACCAGGCTCAAGCCTCGCGATTACACTTGTTGTTTCCAATTCCACCTGAAGTTACTCTCCTGCTAGGGGGTGCTAGGTTTCTCCTGCCTCGAGATCCCCGACTGGTTGGCATGTTATTTGCAGTTGAGGAGATACGGGGCTCTCTAGTATTGCTTTTTTGCACACTAAGTATAGATAGAGGAAAAACAAAGAACGCCAGATGTAGCAAGCTTGAGAAACCCGGCTGTAGAAAGCTTCAGAACACAAGCTATGAGAACTTTAAGATTGGCGTGTCAGGGGATTATGAGGGCTATAGGTTGTGGGTCCCGCAGACCTATCGTGGTTGGGTTATGACCCCGCACTAAGCAGCTAATTGGCTATTCCTTTTCCCGGTAGACCTGCCGGACTCACCTTGCACCTGGGAGCTAGCCCCCATGTGCTTTCCCCCATTGGCCATGGGTTCTCCAAACCGGACATTCTCCCGCAAGAAACTTTCATTTCTAAGATTAATTGTCCGGCTGAAGAAGACACCTACATGGCCTGTGCATTCATCAATACTGCATTGTAGTGAGCGTGGAGTTGAACTTGAGCCTGTTGCCTCGTGCCCTACTAGTATCATAGATTTATTCTGGCCCGTCGAGGGGCAAGAATTGATTCGCATTAGTTAGCTGGCTGGATAGCCGACAGCTGGACCACCCTCAGTCAGATGAGAAATTGATTGTTCAATAGAATTTAAACTATAATATAAGTCATCTGAAATTTTAGAAAGGGTCCTGGTAAAACAATTCCAATGGGACAAAATCCAAATTTAGGAACACAAAACAAACACCGACCAAAAACCGACGGACCCCGGAGCGGGTTCCTTTTCCCTTCCTCAAGGTTAATAAATATAGGCAAAGAAAGCAAAGGTGCAAAAGATGCAAAATATGATCAACGATAAACATTGATTTTACAGCCCCTTAAGGGTATCTTGCCGTGGGGTTAAATGGTGACCCGCCCTGCTCTTAAGAGGCCCGTGCTCATAGCATATCATGGGAAGAAATTGATAGGCTATATACCCTATAACGATAAGAGGAAAGGGAGAAATTCGTTAAGCACGAAGTAAAAAACTAGATTTCATATGAACACTACACTATGTGGCCCTTGAAGTAGAAGGGCGAGATAGTATGGTCCACTAAAATCAGTAGATGGGTATGCAGGGTGATAAGGAGTGATATAAAGAGGAAATACCACCAGAGATAGAGGGGCTGAGTTGAGGGTGGAGCCTAGTAGTGCTATAGTGTAATACTGCGAGTGAGAGAGCCCGTGGGAAGGAGAGTGTGCAGTCAAATTCAAGGTCTCCGGATCTTTTTGGAAGAGTGGTGAGATGGCTCGGAAGGCTCAACTGGGAAGGGGTTAAGTGAGCTATTACTGCCTGCTGTGAGGAGAACAAAACCTTGATGTTTTAACCGCCGGGTTAAAACACGCCAAGGTAAGTGGTGTTTGGCCAGTGGGATGTGCCGTAAGGTCTGCCCTCAGGAGGTCGGGATAATATACACTGATCTGCTTGTCCTTCCATTACTTTAAGGTGTCCTTATTCCCCTGGTGACTAGATAGTGTTCGACCGTCTTTATCCGCCATGCTGGGAGTGACATCCCATCGGACTAAAATCATCTCCACAACTTCCCTGTTCCCAAATTCAGTTACTCAGGAGGAGAGGGGTTCGACCGTGTTTATCCACAATGTTGGGGAGCAAGATTCTACCGCTCTGATAGCACCTTCACCACATCATTGTGGCAGAACTCAGCTGCCCTCTGAGAGAGGTGTTCTCCCCTTGATCTCTATATTGTTAGGAGAAACATCTCATCGTTCTAAATGTATCTTCACAAGGTATTGTTTCCCATTTTGAACTGCCCAAGAAAGAGGTGTTCGACCACTTTTATCTGAAGTGTTGGGATCATCTTCCTTTTCCAAAAGCTTTTCCAGAACGCGACTATTCTTATACTAAGCTGCCCACCAGAGAGTGGTTCGACCGTCTTATCTGTAGTGTCAGGACTGGCATCCCCGTGTTGCAATAGAATTTTCACAATGCCCCCATACCCATTTCTAGCAGCCCACGAAGGCGGTGTTCGACCGGCTTTATCCAAAGAGTTGGAAGTGACATTCCTCTGTTCTAAAAGTATTTCCACAATGCCCCTATACCCATCCAGTTGCCCATGATAGAGGTGTTCGACCACCTTTATCTGGAGTATGGGGAGTCACATCCTCTTTTTCCAAAAGATTTTTCACAGCACCCTCACACCCATTTCCTGCTGCCCATGAGAGAGGCCTTCTGCCTGCTTGATCTGTAGTGTTGGGGGTTACACCATCCTGTTCCAGCACGGTTTTCACGATGGTATCATGTCCTTGTTTAGCAGCCCATGAAATTGCCGTATTCCCCTCCACATCAGTTGTCCCAAGATCCCATTTCTTCATATCTAATAAACCAACTGCTCTCTCCGCGATGCCAAGATATGCACAGCCGTGAAGCCCTGTAAACACCTTAGGGTTACTCCGAGGAGCCCTGTGGTCCCAATTGTCACCGATATGGGATAGCAGTATGGCGGAGGATACGTGCGTATCGAATCCATCGAGAAGTCACAGTGCGAGTGTGTTCACACTTAGCGCAATTCCCCCTTTAGTATGGGCTCCACAGTAACCAGAGGCATATTCAAGCAGTGGTGCTATTTGCAATGTCCAATCATGGATAGGTGAAAGATCCTTCATGCACTGAAAATCGAGGTAGGTTAAACTGATCTGGCCATAGCCGAATAAGTGTTGTAAAATAGTTCGGTATTATTTAATAGATGCTCTTGAAGAGCGTAGTGGACATGGTGGACGGTGTGTCAGGACGCTTCAATTGTTGCGAGCCGTAAAGAGCATCCTAGTGGTGTTTGAATTGCAGGAAGGTTCTGTGGGTCCAGGTCAGTAGACACGGTTTCTACTCCCAGGGCATGCCACAACTGGTTGGCATCCAAGGATCGCTTCGAATGTGATAGGCACATTAGGGCTTCCATGGCGAGTCTCGGCATGCCACCCTTTTAGCGCTCGAATTTGTGCCAGGGTTGCTGAGTAGGCGTCTCAAAGGCCATTCACTTGGATCATCTGGTCGAGTATTCTCTTTCTCTGACGGACTGTAACCTCGTCCAGGACAGTGTCGATGTTAAGGGAAACGAGAAGAAATCTATATCTAGTTAGCAAGTATCCAACTAGGCATTACTTAGCTGAAGTGGCTGCTTCTACTTACATTTTGGAAATATTTTCTTGGAATTACTCTCATAATCTCGGATCTTAAATCGTCATCTATTGCGCGAGGCGCTGTATCTCAACCTAATATCATGACCAGATATCTCTCAATATCCCTAATTGTGGGGAGAACGGCTATCATGATCCTCTCGGTGAAATATCCCCAAATCTCGTCCTGGAGGTGAGGTCTCCCACTATGAAACACTTGTGTGCTTGGTAAAGCCCTTGCAATATCTCGTTGCCACTCATGAAGCTCTCGTCAATTTTCCAGAAGACATTCCTCTAAACCATCTATACAGATGAACACTCCCGGCAGTGATCCGCCGGTCGCCTCCACCATTTTCACCAAGGGCGAAGGTTGTAGAGCCCGTCCACCAAACCCCTTTTTCCCTTTACAAAAACCGTGCCGCACAGGCTCCAAGATTCCATCTCTCTGCAAAAGATGGTTGAGGATTGCGCCTAGCATATTCACCGCGGACTGCTCCGCCTGAGCTAGGTAATCACAGTATAGCCCTGCGATGGCGACGTCCCTATTATCAACTTGATCGCACCATCAGTCAATAACTAAGGAACTATTATTGCTTGCCTTCAGTGATATCCACATGCTCGAAAAACCTTGCTAACAACCTACTATGTTCCTTCCCCACGTCGGGATGACCGGCGCAAAACAAAACACCACCCGCCGATACCCTTTAACTACCACTCCACTCTAGAAACTCGTTCATTTCCAGAAACCAACCGCCCACACCATCCACCCAGTTGGCTTGTATACTTTGATGTCTGTATTGAGGCCTGAGTGACAAGAGCCAATGCTTAATCTGGTTGTCTTCCTCATTGGTTTTTTTCACTGTCATGTTATAGTTATTTGTAAGGGTCCCACACCCGATATTGCGGGAACTGAAAGTTTGTATATTCACAAGTGGTTCCAGGGTGGATTTTGTGGATGCTTCGTTTTGCTGAGGGTGCCTTTAGAGGATAATTCAACAGGCTAAACGCACTTATCTACTTATCAGCTTCCTAGCGCGCGAGACAGAAGGAAGGAAAGAATAATTTGACCTACTCAGGAAACAATAGTAGAAGGAAGGGCGTAAGGCTGATAAAGAATCTCAGTCCGTGGATCATAAAGTGTAAGGCCACCGCACATGTGGTACTTGTCAGATTTACTACCCAAATGAGGACTTTCCAAAATCGATAGTACTAATAAAACTAAGATTTTGAGAATTTTGGGAAGGACGAGATGTTTGGCCTCTCATTAATTCAGAAATCTGGCCGATTGTGAACTGTCCTAGTCCAGCTTATCAAATCTATCGAGAAGCCTGAGTGCAAGTGAGTTCACACTTGCCGTGATTCCAACTCTAGCATGTTCACCCCCGTAACAAGAAGGCTATTGAAGCAACGGTGGTCCTTTCCGGGACCAACGATAGGCAGGCGAAAGGCTCTTGATGGATCGAAAATTGAGGTATGTTAAACACTCCTCAGCAATCGCTGAGTGAGGGCTCGGAAACAGGTCCGCATTCTCAGGTAGGTACCCTTGAAGAGGGTAGTGGACAAGATGGACAGTATGTCAGGACTCTTCCCGTGTTACAAGCCCCAAAGAGCATCACAGCAGCATTTCGATCGCAGGGATGTTCTGAACATCTAGGTCTGTAGACCTGATTTCTACTTCTAAGGCTTGACATAACTCCTTGGCATTCAAGACTCACTTGAATGTGACAGCCCCATTAGCGCCTCGATACCCAGTCTCGTGATGCCTAACTCTTGCGCTCTTACTCGTGCTAGTGTGGGTGAGTAGGCATCCCGAAGGCCATTCCCCTGGATCATCTGCTTCAGCTTTCTCTTTCTCTGACTGATGGTAACCTCCTTCAAGACTGCGTCAATGTTGAGGGAAACTAGGAGAAATCTATATACATTTAGGCAATATCTAACCGACACTGATGGGTTGAAATGGTTGCTTCTAGATACATCGGGAAAATGTTTGCCGAAATTACATTCAAAATCTGAACCCTGAGATTTTCAACCTTTGCGCGGGGTATGGCATCTCAGTCTAACCTCCACTTAAGATATCTCTCGAAGTCACCAAAAGTAGTGGTTAAGAGTATCATGATCGCCGCGGTAAAAGACCTCTGGGGCTGGTACCGAATCTGAAGTCTCCCATTGGGAAACCCCCCGTAGCAGGCCAAGCCCGTACAGTGTACCGCCATGATTCAAGAAGCTGTTGTCGATTTTTGGGATCACATTCGTGCAAACCACCAATACAGATTGACACTTCTGAGACCGGTGCCCTCATTGTTTTCAGTATTTTCACCATGCTGGAAAGGTCCACTGCCTGGGCGCCAAACGCCCTTTTCCCATTATGAAATGCCTGCGGCACTGGCTCAGGGATTCCATCTGTGGGTAAAGGCTGGTTAAGGATTGCGCCTAACATGTTTGCCGTGGACTGCTCCTGCTGGGCAAGGTAATCACAGGATACACCTTCGACAGCGATATCTCAATCATGAACTTGATCGCACGGCCAGTGAATAACTAACGAGCCAATATTGCTAGCCATTAGTGATATCCACCTGATCGAGAGACCCTTCTCACCTGATATGTTTTTTCCCCACACAGGGATGACACTAGCAAAGCAGAACACCATGCCTATATACTGTTTGACTACCCCTCAACTGCCGAACTGGTTCATTTCCAGAAACCAACCCTCCACACCATTTACCAGACCAGCTTGCACACTTTGATGTCTATATTGGGGCCATAGTGGCGAGAGCCACTGCTTAATCTGGTTGTCTTCATCATCTGTTTTGTTCACAGTGATATTGTTGTGGCTATTAGTGGCATTTGCACAGCCGATATTGCCGGAACCGAATGATTGCATGTACGTTATTCGCTCGATGATGCGTTTTGAGGATGTTTCGTTTCCCTATGGATGTGGCCTGGTGATAGCTTAAGGGGCCCAACGAACATATGATCATCCTAGTCTACAAGCCCAGCTATGTCAGGGGAATACCAGTTGCGAGATCGAATTCAAAAGGGGGCTAAATTCAGGACGGATCATAAATTGTAAGGGAACACTGCAGCTGCAGCCAGAACCTGTGTGTCCTTCATTTTTTTTTTTAGTTTTAGACAAGTCCGAGTAAGATGCCCAATTGTGGCAACACACGCTACCGTAGAAAGTTTTTGGAATGTAACAAGGGGTTCTTAAGTGCTAATAGAAGGGTTTAATGGGGCTGGGAGGACTCGAATATTCGGCTGGCCTGATAAGCACCTATCCGCTAATCAGACCACTCGAAGATACAGGTCCGCTTGTCCACTAGTAATTATCAAGCCACAGCAAAAGTTGCATCTTTTATTTTCTTTTTTGTCAAAGCTGAAATTGACATCCCTCGTATCAGACAACCCCCACCACTCGGAGGGCACGCGTCAAATATTTGACTCATCCCCACGATTTTCCCAAATTGGGGATTGAAATGCTGCGCTTACAGGACCCTCGCGCCTTGTACCACCCTCCGTCGTCAAGGGTAAGTGAACATTCCAGTTGATCAGGACCAGTATTTTTCGTTCAAGTCTCCGAGGTTGCAACGTGGACCATATGAATCGGGCCATAATAAGTTATGATTTTTACCGGAGTTGTGGCAAAACTTGTGTGCAACAAACACCGATTAATTACCACTAATATTTGCTACCCCAACCTTGACAATTGCTCTTTTTGCCCACCAAAGATCTAGATGCGTCACCCGCCCAGTTTCGGTGCCACTTAGGGTGAAGGCTGTAGAAGCTAACCGAGGAGTCCACATTTCCTCTCCTTGCATCCTTTCTTATCCATACCACTTGTCGCCAACCATTGTACATGATAGTCTACCACTAGGCTACTGGAGTAGATCTCTATCTACGGAGGTCTAAATGTTCAGAATAAGACTGGACTTTGTTTATCTCAATCCTTTTTGATTACCCCAAAAATGACTTAGATGACCCCGTATATTTACTTGTGCCCAGGATTCCATAAAAGCTCTTAGGTCCACCACAGTAATAGCAAGATTCGGTATTTAAACGCCCGACCTCTGGCTGAATACATAGTCCCCCAAAATCTCGCTTTTAATTAGGCTGCCCCAGACTAGGACATTATGAAATCCCAGTGATAAGGAAACCAAGGACTGAGAATTTTAGAAGCGACAAGATATTTAGCCTCTCATCGATTCACAGAATCTTGCCACTAGTTTATTAAAAGCTAGGTTTTACTGCACTTGTACTAATAGTGCGCAATTACTTGACCATTACCAGGAAAGACAACTCACAGCTTCCCGGACCCCCATTCCCAAACACCTTGGACCCCACCTTTCCCAAAAAAAGAAAAACAAAGGATATTGCTATTCCCTCAGTACTTAATCCAAGCAACTCAACAACTAATACACGGGACCTTATCAGCAAAATGTAAAACCCAGTCCTGGGCCATCAAGGGGGGTTATGGTCCCCCTGGTCCTCATGGTCCACCCTGATCCATCCAGGTACACATCTTTGGTAGAATTTGAAAAGGTCTGGATCAGAATAGATCGGAGTGGACCAGGTGGACCACGGGGACCAGGCCACCTTGTGGGGGACCACGAGCATTGAGGAGCCCCTTGGACCACCCTCCAACACTTTCCCGATGTTTGCAGTGGTGGGTTAATATCAGGGAACAACTTCTGCCGATAAACAGGAATGTCATAAAGGCAGGCATCATTTTTTGCAGCCTCCAATACCAGTAACTCCCCCAGTACTCCAGTACAGTGCAGAGCAGCGTGCCCACAGTCATTGTCATACCGGAAGCCCCCACTCCTAGCGCAACCAGCATGCTTGTTGCACAAACCCAATTCATACTAGGATAGTTCCATCCCACAGGTTTGGCTGGTGACTCTCTCAGGACTACGGTAGGAGAATCTCTTGTGCATTGCAAAACTTTCCAAAAATTTGGAGACCAGGCTTGGCAAATTTTAGAAGACGGCGACACTTAAGTTAGCGCCCAGCAAAGTCCAGATTTGTAGACCTTTGCAATGTGCAAGTAATTACTACTCTGTCGAAACAAGGATGTCACTTTTTTCTCCATCCATGCTGGACTAGACATTCTAGCGCTTTATCCATCTATAGTGCCCCCTCCTGTTGACTGGAATAATAACTTAGTGAATTACCCCTGTTACTACCAAGATCTCTGGCCCTACTAGTCACGCGCCTCCCTCAACTATGACGAGTGATATCTGAATAGCGATGCCACTGACTGCTCTGTTACCTCACCCCTAAGGCGGAGGCCTCAAACTCATCTCTCAAGCTTTATCATGCTTCACTCTAGAATATTTTTATACTGGCCAGCAAACACACCGGGGAGCAGAGTCACTCTTGCCACAAGCATGATCGTTCATGTATTACGAATCAAGAACTAACAATCTAGTCTATGTTCCTATCTTTTAGTGATTAAGGGAGAGCAGGGTGATCATCCAGTATCACACGGATTCGTTATTTTCTTCATTGAACCCAATCTCAACCTTATATACAACTCTGCTCGTTGGTCCCCTCATGCTTGCCTTTATCAACCAGATAGATAATCTACAGTAAAAGCCAATATATACAAACTCTGAAGCCTGTCGCAGCCATCAAGATTTTATCTATCCCCATACCAGTACTATATCTCCAGGTCACGGCGATAGCATACTCTGTGTGAGGTCCAGCGAGAAATGGCACCTTAGCGCTGTTAATGAAAGACCTTTGGTATATTTCACTCCTGCCGCCAAAAGACTTCACAATCGCAGCTTGTGTACAACAAAAAGGGGCAGTTGTGACGGCCCCGCCTGAATAGCTCTCAGTGTTAACATGGTCACGGAAATCGTAAGAACAGTCCCGGGTACTGTTATGAACCACCAACGGGGAAGGACAAATGGAGAAGAGGGAGGTTGACGAAGGGAAAGCCTTGTGCCTAAGAGGCGAAAGTAGGAAGAAAGTAGTGCTGCCTTCGCTACCGCTTCGGAATTGAACAAAGGATGGACTATGTATAATAATTGGGCTAGGGATTTGGATGGTGGATATTCGCAAGTGACTGTACCTGGTTGGGATATTATGGCTTTAATGGATTGAAGGATCTGGTGGGTACTCTGACAAACGGCACTGGATATGTGCAAGCAACCCTAGCAAAGTATTCATGTCGAAGTACTTGTAGTCGAGAGGTGTTTGCTAGCACAACTTATATTGCGTGACAGGCAGATAGACGAGATTACTAAAATGGTCATGTTTTGTTCATGAATACTGTATAATTACTAGGAATGTCATAGCTTGTATACCTCAATTGAATGTCCCAATCTCTTCCACCACCTTTTACCTGCTTCCCCCAATGCAAGCCTAAAATGACCTTCCTTGCACTTCGCAATCAATTTGTTTCTCAAAATATGCACTTCCTCTATGTTGGAAATACCTGATATTTCCTCCCTTCTCCCAACATGCCGTCCTCTCACAATCTTCTCCACCCTGTTCACATCGATTTTAGGGCCTGGTTCCAAAAATAATCGCACCATGTCCTCGTCCTTACTCGATACAACTAGGTTAATAGCTATGAAATTGTGGTATAGGCCAAAGCGACTCTTGTCTATCCTAGAATCGCCCAAGAGCCTGCTTACTCTGCCCCAGAACAGGCCCTATTTTTGCCCACGTAATGAACAAAATAAGAACAGATACGGCACCGAATGAGGCACAGTGGGAGGGAGGACAATGATAATGAGCAAAATAGTTCTATTCCCTGCGTACTTGTCTTACTCACTCGACTAATGGAGATAACAGCTGTATATATGAAAATCGTAAGGCTTTTCACAAACTTCCCAAAATCACCATAGCTTTGCACTTTCATTCTCACCTGTCTCCTCATCGTTTTGTGTATCCCGGAAAGAAATAGAAGAAAAGGTTGAGGGTTATCCCTTGAACCAAAGAGATATACCACGAAACCTCGCTTTCATTCCTATAGCCTTCATATCTAGGCATTAATGAAATATCTTTCATACCCCCACTGGTTTCATGAAACAAGAGAAACTCTACGAGGCAGGGTAGCATTGCCAACACTTAAGCGGTATGCGGCCTTGCTCATTGAGGGTATTTGCGTTAATTCCACCATATAATAGCTTATTGACCCAGTTCTCCTCTTAGTTCATAGTGCATAATGCACCTTTTGAGAAGTACTTGGCGAGTGTTGATGATATCCAAGATTCCATCTTCTAGTATAAGCCGAACGGTAAAGTAGGGATAATTTTCGGCCAGAAAGCACAAGGAACTCCTGTAGTATATGTCACTTCTCGGTTCAAATACCTGGCTAATAAGGGTTGACAACGAGATGATTTTAGCATGGCGACATCCATCGGAGGAGGGAGGAAATATCAGGTATGTCCGACCAAAAAGTGCCACTCAGGTTGTATAACACTTTAGTTATCCAGTGAAAACCGATGGGCATGGGCACCCATATCGGCCCTTCGCCACCCTTGACAGTTGATCGCCGGCTTAGTAATTCTACCTTAGAATTTAGAATAAGGCAAAGCTTGTTATTAGTAGGGCAGCAGAGAAGGCTCGAAGATTCCTTCTTGATCAGAAGGGGTGTCTGCGAACTGGACTCTCAGATTCCTACCAAGGTTATTAATTCCCTTTAGTTGACCAGATTTGTGAGTAGAGATAGGCAGGCTTTGAGGCCCAATCATGAAACATCACCCACCCGGTCCCACAGGCCCCAGGAAAAAAGTAATCGATGTGGAGGTGATGATCGGCGATAAGAGTTTTACGCAGCGGACTCAAAAATCTTCAATTAATACACAGTGTTTGTTTTAAGAAATGAAGGTATAATGGATAATGCTAAGTAGATGGAAAAGAAAGACTCAAAACGATTTTAGACCAAGAAAGTAAGAAAGAAGCGTAGGAAAAAAGAAGGAAGAAGGAAAATCAAAAGGAAACCTTTCGTAGCTTGCGTCTCCTTCCGCGCGTGCATAAAGATACCCCTAGCGCTACAGCTCCAGTGTATGAGAATCTCCTGTATCATGTACAGCTATTTCAAACAGCTCTTGGAATAGGAAATTCCCGTGCTCAGAGGGCTTAGTAGTACGCTTATGCAGGGGCGGAGGAACACGCAAGCAATACAAATATTTCTGCTATTTGCGTTCCTTTTCTTCTGGTCCTTCCCTTGCTTTAGTCATCCTTTGTTATGGCTTCCTTTCACAACTCGCTCTTCTACATACTGAATGGAAGAAATTATAAACTCCCTTATCGACCAGAAGCATAAAGTCTTGTGTGCGGCCTGGCATGGTCTGCCAGGGTACAGCCTACACCTTTATCGTTCGGCAAAGCACCGGATATGTGCTTGTGACTGGTTAAAGACGAATTGGATGTGAGTAGGCTACGGGACCTGGAAGGCTTTCTTTGTGACAGTCGTTCTTTCCTTTGCTCGCCTGATGTTTATTATACTGATGGATATGGGAAATATCCATGGAAGGAGACCAGCATAGACGCGGGGGCGTGTGTGGAAGAGCATAGATCTGAGTAGCGAGCCATTGAAGGATAGGAGTAAGGAATCGTTCCTGTTTATTTATACTTTGTCTCTGCTTGTCTCTGCTGTTAGTTACTTAGTGAGCTAAGCATCGTGAAGTTATGAGAGTGACTATGTGAATGAAAAGTGTTTGTCCCGCTTTAAGCTGTCACTCGCCTAGTGGCTCTTCGCCCCACCCGCTGTTTTATCGCCAGTTCTTTTTCACTGTTCATCTATAGCCGATTTGTAAAACTGGTGATCCACAGGGGGATTTGGTTGGTAAAACCGGAGATTGTCAAGGTTAAACTCACGGGGGTTACTGGTACGAGTACAACATCATAATTTGAACCTGATGCCTCCCCCCCCCTAATTTCTTCGCTGGTAAGGTGAAGACTATATTGGAGATTGTAAGCTAACAGCTACTGAGTAACAGAAATTTTGTGCATGTATAATACCAACTCGGGGATGTTATTAAAAATTGGAAAACATGATCCTGGCCTCAATAGTGGTTTGCAAGGGATTAGTGGAAAAATGTTTTGGACTTTTTAGCAACATTGTAAGTATATCACTCAGTGCCATAGTATGCCCCGGAGGTCCGCCCTTTCGTGTCCCTTCCTATGCTTTCCTCCGGATATCTGCGCTCCTCTGACACTCTGAATATGATAACATCCTACTACTAGAAGTATCATACCGTCCGGGTTCAGGTGAAGAGTGAGGAAGGCCCTGCAACCATCCAGGTCACGAGGTGGAGTGGACACGGAGCAATTTGAGCCGCGGCATTAAAAGATCAAGTATCCGGTTGCGGTCATGCCGGGAACAGTAGGAGCCGATACGGTATGGTACTAAACTTCTTCAATGCCACAAAATGTAAATATGTTTCCTGAGGATAGTGATGTAACTAACTAGCATGCGATTAAAGTTTATCCCTCCTCGACAGGAGTACTGCAAGGCAGATTGCTGCACTTAAATTATCATCGCATGAATTTCCTTCTTGGGGGATCCCTCCTGTACAAAAGGAGAAAGTTTAATCGCGCTTGGGCACTCTAGGTTACTTAAGAATATAATCACAACTGCGGCCTTGCTGGTGGGCCCGGTAAGCAAACATATGAGGTCTCTTATCATTCCCAACTCGCACAACATCAGCAAAATGTAACAACAAGTCCTGGGCCAGCAAGAGCGGTTATGGTCCCCCTGGTCCTCCTGGTCCACCCTGATCCGCCCTGGTACACATTTTCGGTAAAATGTCAAAAGGTGTGAATGAGAATGTATCGCCGTGGACCATGCTCCGACATTTTCCTGATGCAATACCTCCGAGAATCAGAAAAAACGTAGCCGCACATCAGTCAACCTATAAAGGACGAGAGAAATATTACAGAACCTTTTTTCAAACATAAAATAGTTTGAGAAAAACACACTTAGGTATCAGGCATTGGGTGCTCTCCACTGTATGGAGCCACATACAACAATTTAGGTCACTTTCTAGCTCGAGGATTCAATAACAAACAGTAAAGACATGTTTAATCTCGTGGATTTCTTGAATGGATAGTGATTCTTTCGCTGATGGAAATATTTGAAATATTTTGATATTAGGAGTATTGGGAATCCTCTGATTCAAAATATTCATTTTGACTAAATTGAGTGTAAAATGGTGTCGGACGAAAGGCTTTGCACTCGTATTGTAAATTGTAATCCTAGAAGAGCTTTTTCAACACAGCATAGTGGAAGGAGAGTCCTTGGCCTGAGGTAATGCCTAACTCAGCAGGAACCTTTTTGTTGTTGGCTAATCGGCAATGCCAAGATGAGTAGGTTCCCGTGGGGCAACCGCACGCAATGTTGTAGACTTTATACTGCACGTGTATTATCTCCAAAGAGTATTTTATTGTTTTATTTGCGAGCTCCAGAGAGGTCATCACTACGGGCCCTTCCTACACCAGAATGTCAATTTTCAAAACAGCAGAATAGCGCCGGTTTGCCCTCAATTGATTGTTCATGAAACTTGGGAATACCAGGAATTTGCAGTATCCAGTCGAAACGGGACCAACTTTAGATTACTGCTAGACCTGCCTCCACCGACCGCTATTGAGGCCCATACAAGTTGCATGCTTGCGATTACCTTATGGACACCTTAAGTTCTCCATTCCTCCACAAAGGCCAATTTACCCTTAATTGCAGCTAAAAAAGTCATGGGCCAAATATCCAAGTCCCTAGATCCGAGCCAGCCAATTTTGGTAATAATTGGAGATGAGATTTTCAATGTGTTACAGATTTAATTGTGGTCGGAATTTCCTAGCCTTGGTGTATTTCAATGGTTATTATAGTATTTGACCGATGATCACCAGTGGTATCGTGCTAGAACTATAGGCGGAGGGGAGCCTTAAGTAGTGCGATACTCTTGTCCCCTAGGACAGATATGTGGGGTCTTGCTCTCTTCGATAATAAGCAGTCTTCCAACTAGGAGATTCCGGCACGGTGTACCCCACTATCTATATTCTCTGGCAAGGCAAGAAAGACAGGTCCTCTAGTACTAGTCAAATGCAAAAGTATCCGGAAAAGGTGCAAACGCTAACCCTGTTACCCGACCGAGGCCGAGCATAGAGCAAACAAACACCATGCATGAGTTTACTGCCTTTATGTAACGATTAATTTTTTCTTCTTCACTTCCTTCCTCCTGAGTATCGTGCACAAGTAGCTTTAGTAGTGTTCTTGATTTCGTGATAAATCTGAAGCGTTGTGTGCTTGGAAGAGGTGAGGGGGCCCCCATACCCACAGCGCCTTTTCCAGAGACCGGTTTGATGGCCCGTTCCGCCATGCATGGCAATGCTTGAGATAACTGTCGCCTAACTGTGCCAATCCGCCTGCGGCGACATGCTCTCGCTTGCGAATCCCTTTTCCTCTACGACATGTTTCAAAACTACAAACCTTGCCAAAGTAGCAACCAGGAAATTCTTCTAACTCTCTAAGCCTATCCTACACTACTGGCATATATGGACGTAATTTCAGTATAATTTATTCCCCCAGGTAGTCTTCGGCTAAGAGGTTTAAGTAGTACCACGACACAGTTAGTGATTCTCAGGTAGTTCTTGAAAACCGGATCCCCGAGTGGTCGTCCCACAGGGTTCATTGTGGATTGACTGGTTAAGAAGCGAAGCAAGACTGCCCGTGATAGCGAAAGAAGAATTGAACAATTGCAGCAGTTTGGGATTGACATGTGCCAGTCTTGACGGTATCTGTACTGAAACTACGATAACAGGTAATTGACAGGTAGTTTGCGTACCATTAACCTTGAAGATATACTTTTTTACCCATCAAATACGGTGCCCCTGTTTATGATCCCTATTCATCAGCTACCCAGTTTCGTGACGCGGGGTGCAACCTGAGTAGGTCAAGGGTTAGGACTGCAGTCTTACTTACGATATTCCAGGCGAGGATCAAAGTTAGCACAAAGGGAAATGCCAGAGCTCCGAAGTTGCAGGGGTACTGATATGCACCAGAGGAGGGGCGTGAAAGCTATGAAAAACTTTGTCTCATTTGTTTTTCCTTCCTTCTCGTCCTTTCCTTGGCTTGATCTTGCTTCGCGCTAGTCACTTTCCTCACAATTCACTTCAACATACTCAATAGGACTAATGATGAACCCCCTCATCGTATAATACTAACTCAATCTATTCACTTAAGCCGCTCCCCTCCCCTGCGTCAAACTCAAAACCAAGATCATCGCCTCGGCATCAATTATTTTGAACTATCCTTCTTGGAAGTTCCACCACTCATTGGCAGCAGTAGGTGTATGCTCAGGTGGGACAAGTAAAAATTAAAATTTTTTCTCCTGTCAAACCTCTTTTCCCAACTTCTCTTTCCTTTCCAATATTTTACTTTCTCAAGCCCTCTTGGACCTCCTCACCGGCTTCACTACAAATTACTGTTGTTCTCTTGACCCACTTCCTTTGACATGGTAAAATCATTCGGTCCGATCATTACCCCCGTTGCAAACAACATCACCATATCGGCGAGGCCGTACATTGCTCATCTTTGAAAATATAAGCGCGTTTTAAGGTGTAGTAGGGACACCCTTGCGTGACGGTAGGGTGGACGGTAGACCTGAATTGCTCGACCCTATGCCCAGATTTCACCTCGTTTGATTTAGCCGTCTGGAGTGGAGTGGGGACTTACTAGTGCCAGTGTTCTTGGAAAGAGGCACTAAAATAGAGGTGAACCGAGTGAACAACATTCGACGGACTGAATCAGAGACCATTGAATATGAGATTACTAAGTTATTGGTTGCCTGCCAAATTTGCTCACTAATGTGTTACCGGTGGAGTGAACGTCGATATGGGGTTTCAATCTAACCTTGACTCAGTTCACATCCTATCATCACAGGGCTTTTGACCGGTATGGTTTCGGAGTGAGAATGTTAGGGTGCTGCACTGCCTATGGACAGAGGGGGGCTAAAAGGAACTGAAGGAATTAAACACCATCGCACATAACATTAATGAACGGATCGAGCCGACCTTTCTCGCTGATAAGATGACCGAAGGGAGCGCCCCTTTGCGCAGCGGCTGGGTACTGCTACCGGGAGCAGTTGGGCACAATTATTGCTTGATCCTTGGAATTTTGCTTGCGGAGCTGATGTCAAAGTATTGTCCTAGTCTTTATGTCTTTTTTTAAATGTATGTAGATTGTCTTCGAGCTTGTCCTAGGACATGGAAACACCGCTTTGTACTAGTATCTCCAGGCCAAGAATAGAAACCTGTTTAGGAACCGCTACAGGGGGCCCATATGGAGAATAGCCTTGAGGCCACTTTTCTAGAGAAACACGATGTTTCTATATATGCGACTTGGAATGAGAGGAGAGAAAGGAAGAAAATCAAAGGACAAATGAAGAAGAATGACGATCAAATGCCAATCGGGGAATGACTTGCCTGCTCTTATTTCTCACGCCGAAGGGGTTACCCCACAACAGACATGAAATACAGCTCAGTGTAGGATCACATACTACAAGTACAACTCGATGAGCTTTTAGACACGTTGAACTTTATTTATCATGCTTGCTAAGAAAGTTAGACCAGAAACCTTGGTTGCTGAGGTAAGGGAGGGGTACTTTTCCTTCTCCGATGTACTGTATGTTTTCCTCTAAGAGCTTCCTTTGACCTGGGTTACATCTTAACTTGTGCTTCTGGGGTTAAAATCTAGAAAATCCTGAAATCATCACCGGTACCACCGAGGTCTGGCTTCTCAGCTTGAGTTTAAGTGAAGCTGAATCAGTACTATATTGTACTTTCCCTTGCAACCTTACTTATATCGAGTCGTTAGCAATAATGTTCATCCCAGTGGACTTCTAGATGTTGTGTCTCTGCCGTAGTCAACATAGTCTTGAGCCGGGGCTTTTTGAAATATGGGCTTTATTGATATGACAATATGTCCTTGGGTTCCTCTAACCTCGTGTCATAGGGGGAAGCTCCGTAGACTACTACCAGGTGGTGGTTTAATCACAAAATTTGGAAGCAATTAAAATGGAAGTGAGTGGTGAAGAGGTTACATGTCGGATGGCTTGTGTAGCGATAGGGCATGCACATTCAAATGGCTTCAATGAATTGTGCCGCTAATATATATGTAAAGCAGATGCAATGTTACAAGGCTTAGGGAAGGGATAAAATACATACGTAGAGAAGGAGAAAAGTATACAAATTTAACACTGGGGTCATGGTGGTAAGATACGAGTTGCAACTCTTGATATTACTATGAGAGTAATATATTTATCAGAATTGTTTTCCCGATTTCCGGTTGAGGGAACACAAGGCTTAAAATTCGAAAGGGAGAGATTATTTTCCACTAGTTCCGATGGTCTAATGGCTAAGGAACTGGTCTACCTCAATCCGAAAGTATCGACTGGGTCGAGTTCGAATCACCCAGTGAGAATGAGGGGATGTAGCCCAGTATACAGAAACGCTCGGTGAACGTCTTTTGTCGCTGGTCAGGGCAGAGGGTCGTAAATGCCACCACATCTACTCGTGTCTCCACCCTGAAAATCAGCATCCCTTTTGGAATAGCCACAGTTGGCCCATATGGAGGATAGCGTTGAGGATAGCGTTCAGGCTCCTTTTCTGGAGAAAGACTATATGTGTAAACCCTGACCTTGTTGCAAAACTCAATGAGTGATATTAGTGGCTTTTGGTCTCATAGCTTCGCTATGAATTTAACTCTTGAGTTCTAATCTTCTCTCAAATTCTAAATACCTACCTGCCAAGAAAAATCGAAACTAGCTCACGGCAGGCCACAAAATCTCTAATACCATGGTGAATCACGAGGTTATTTGCATACATGACTTTCACTCTGTACTGGCACGTTTGGCAAGACTTTGAAAGAGCTATAATACTATTCTTTTTACAGGTTGGTGGTCTTGTCACGAAGAGAGGAGAACGAGCCTAGGGTTAGGCAACTCGTTTGCAATACTCCTTTTGTTAGCTAGCCGCGATGTACAATCTCCTCTAGTGGCTGAATTGATCCCCCAACTTCCTTGTCACTGGTGCTTTACAAGAGTTTTCTGAAGGAGAGAAGGATCTTTGTTGATTTTCCCAATGCCAACCGGAACACTGCACTGCATATCGCCGAGTATTTTGGGAAGATAGATGCATTCAATTACTACTAGCTGGCGATGATACGAAAATAGAAAAGTTGGAGCAGGAGGGGGTTTTCGGACAGGGAATTGGGGGTTCTAATTTCTCCAGAGGGTGCATGGGGCTTCGCCGTCGGTCAGATTGTAGGGAAGCATCGGAACAGAATACCTTAACCTCCCGAGTTGGGAATGGATACTATACCATGGAGTCTTACCGCAACAGCTCGGATGGATGACCCCTCTACTTGTGTTGAGCTTTCTGCAAGGAGTTTGATATCACTAAAATTGTTTTTTCTGCCCCCAGGGTATAAGTTAATTTGATGAATTGATCCAGAGAAATTGGAGTTGTATGAGATGCATGGCTACAACAGACCTCCCCAGATGTTTAGTTTAAGTTCCATACTTGTACATTAAGAGTTGTTTATGAGTGCATTTTCATTAGTGACGTCTGGGATAGATATTTATACTCTACCAATTCAATTGCTCTGAAAAGCCATTCTGCGTATTCGAATCCTACTCGTACAGTTCAATTAGTCCCCGTTTGGGGTTGTTGCTTGATATTACTATTGTACAAACAATACAGCGCAGGCAGCTTAACCGATGCCATACCGCCAAATTTCAGTGGCCCGAGGGTAGTTGCCTCCAAAAGCAGGAAGTGAAGCGTGGTTACCACCTGTGGCACTGGTCACTAGTGATCAGCCATTAGGCTGAAAATATCAATTCTTGACCCCAGCTTATAAAGGCCCCAGCACAATCGATATCACCTCTCTGGTTGAGCAAAAAAAACCAGAGTTTGAACCAGCCATGGGGTGGAGGGTTATACTTGTTGCTTTCCTTTCCAGCTTAAGGCCAGATCATTAATATTTGATATTGACTTAATTTGCCACCCATGCGGGGACACAATACTCAAATTTGGGGGTAATCCAGTACTTGTCTCCTCTCAACCAGGCCCCAGTCAAAGGTAGCAGTCACGAATTTAGTTATTTATAGCAAAATTTCGAACGAAAATCATAACTCAAACCAAGGTCAAGCTTGCATCGCTCCTAAGACCAGAATTTACACACTCCCCGAGATATCTCTCCTCATAACCGGTAGTATTGATCATTTGATCCCGCACTCGCTATCCATCTCCCCGGTGCAGACCTGATTAAAAGAGCAAACGACTGTTTTCAAACACTACCACCGCTGCCACGACTACCATTATCATATGATCCTCCACCTTGGAAAAAATCTCAAAAAATCATCGCACAATGGCATCTCCGAATATGTCCACCAGCATGCCTATCCTAGCCCTCAGGTTGCACCTAACCTCAATCTCTTACTTGACCCAGAGTCTCAAATCGATAATGAAAAGTCCAGGGATGACTGCCCAGTTGGGCGCTTCACTGGCGGTAGGGTCTGCGATAAGATCGTCTGGCTTGAAAGCACTGACATCCACGTTGGGATAAACAATATGACTGGTTATGATTTCCCAAATCGACTGTTCCACTTGAGGAAGGTAAACGTGGATTAGTACGGCCTTGAACCGGGCGAAGTGACCAAGATCGAGAGCGACACTGCAAAGTCCAAGCCTCTAGAAACTGCTAGAGTGCAGATTGGTGGATTGGATATCGATTTTTGTTAATTGGAGGAGAGAGTTATATTCTGGGGATGCCCGGATCCAACAGATGGCTTGCTCCCCTTTCCACTCAACTCTTTTTTGCCGCAGGGGACCTTGACTCAATGGCCTTAGGAATTCGGAATGCCAGAACAAGATGCGCTCCACTGCGACTGCACCATCAACACCCTCTTTTACAACCTACACAATAGACTAGTGAACGATTTACCACGTCTTGGCCAGCCAGACCTGGCTGGCGGCCTAGTCCGCACCTCACTCTCTCTGGAGGAAACCCTTGTTTACGACCCCCTCCGTCTCTAGCGCCTAATTTGTTTTGCTTCACAACTCGACTTTGCTATAGTTCCTGACTCCAAGGCCGCTAGGAAACTTCCGGAAATCAAGGCATTTGAATTCTACTCCCCTCTAACACAGAATATCACTTACATCAACCAACCACATCTACTCGTTTGAGAGTCACCTCTCAAAAACAAAATCTCCTGTGAGCCAATTGGGGTAGAGACCAAAAACATGTAGAAAGGCTGCAATCCCAATATCTCCCTAAGGCTAGTTCACGAAGTGGACATCTACGACAAGAGATTTGCCCTACCAATAAAAGACATTCCAGTCCTCCGGCGCAGGATATAATGATAGCCGCCGACATTCTGGACCAGTCACACTTTGGGTTCACCTCTTCGGAGCCGCGGATGTACAATTTCTTGACGACCAATAGTGAGTGGTACCTCGGTTGGCTCATCACCGCCATGAGCCCGGGGAAAAATCGCCGCGCTTCTTAGCCGACCATAACATGCCTGCGGTTGTAACAGCCGCAAATGAGATGTTGAGGTGTCCCAACACGGAGAGCTGAATAATAGGGAAAGCTTTTGCAAACTGGGATGTCATGGAGAAGATGATCCTTAAGACGGACCCTTGGGGCAGAGGCAAAACCTGCTTGGGAATGCCCACTTTAAGAACCCACTGGCTTAACCAGGTTGGCCCTTGCTTGATGTTCGAAGTTATAGACTTGAAAAAGAATACCAACAATCATGAGGTTGAAGAAATAGCAATGGATAAATACGAAAGCTCTCTAGAAATAATTGCTGAAAAAGGCCTGCAAGCGGCTTTGACTTTAACGCGGTTGTTAAAGGGATCATGTCCATCCTCCTCCGCAAAATAGAGGAACACCGGCTAATAGCGGGAGTGATTAGGGTGAGGAAGTAGCAGCAGAGTACTGCCTCCCCACAGGAGCTTGGGTGGGGCACAAAATTGAGAAATCCAGCCAATGCCAACTCGATCATCGTAAGAAAAGCAAGAAGGAGCTACTACAGTGGGTTTGGGAGAACAGGCAGGCCCTATAGAATGGGCTAGAGTCTATTGGTTCAGGCCAGGGGAAGGGGAAGGGGAAGAAAATAAGACCAAATAAGGGGAAACGGGAAAGGAGAAATTGAAGGCCACCTCACGCCCTTGCTATATACTAAGAGATGAGTAAAGCCCTGCAAATCCACAATTCCGTTTGTGTTACAACTTGGGGAAATAGGGGTTTTTACCTACGACATGAATCACCATCCGTGATAAATTTTTCTATCGATACCGATCGTATACTGGAAGGTTGGTTTCAAAAGTTGAGAAAAGTGTATTAAAATTTGACAATGTTCCGTGACTTGCGGTTCAATAATTCAGCATGAAAAAAACTCTTAAGTACACAAAAAGATAACTCCTCGTACAGAAGTATCAGGCCATTTACCCTTCTTCTGAAGCCATTCCCCTGCCCCGCATAGCCTGCTCTTCTTGCCCACTTTGCTACGTGTTCAACCGCACTTCTCGCTCCCTTCAGGGAGTTTAGACTCGACGCTGAATCCACCCATATCCTTCTAATATCTCCTGTCTTCACAATTGATGGTTGAAATTGTGCCCCAATCCTCTCTCCAAGTAGAACAATAGAAACTTCGCGGAAATTGTGCTCACTATGTATTTGTTACTTGTTCAAAGAAAGAGTCAAAAGACCGAACATATGTAGAAAGTATAAGTGACCTCATCCGTCACTAGAAGGACCCGGTTTCCCGTCCTCAGCTCAAACGCATTATAATTTCCCAGAAAGCATACGCCTCCAAAGCCTGGGAGCACAATGACCCCTAGCCGATACGTGATAGCTGTCCAATAATTTTCACACAACTAGTGATTTTCAATACCACAAAAGCCACAGCCCTCTAAGGCAGAATGACATAGGAAGAAAAAAGTTTTAGAAAAAGGTGATTTTTGTTATTCTGGATAATGCAAGATAGTAATATGAAATTCAACACGGATTACCAATACCATGTGAGTGATATCCGATGCGGGCTTTGAGCGCCGGTTATTAACAATACAATCTTGATTTTTGACCAATTACACTCATTCTAACTCAAAAGGACGTTATCCTTGAGATTGACTTGGGATTCCTGCTACTTATAATGGAAATTCCCCTTGGGAAAATCAGATCTTGACAGAGTTGGGGAGAATGAGGCGGTGAATGGAAGAGGAGGGCTGGGTTGAGCTAGAGGTTGCGTTTACGGGATCAGGAGGAAAGAAGAGGGGAGAATTTTGCAGGAGAAGGCGGGACATCACATTGGCTCGAAAAAGGGGGAGGGGGGTATGGGTAGGTGAGTTGCTCGCCTTGGAATTGAGAGTACGTGTCTCGCCCTTACTCCCCACATTTCTAGCATTACTTTTAACTTTTTCTTTTCGCAGGGATATGTTTCAGAAGAGGTTCTAAGGTGTCGCTGGGGAGTTGATGAAGTGTTCTAAAAAGCAGAAGAGAAAGGGGTCAATTTTGAGGGAAAGGTTTCCTCCAGCTCCTGTCCTTTTGGTTTACCGAGTGTCCTATATAACATACCTGGCCAGCCACTTCTCTTCAATCCGCTTAGCGGAAAATTTGATACTATATCACACCTCGGTGGGTAAATTCATGGCACTCCCACTCACGTGTCTACTTTTGCGACTTATGTATCTTCTATTATCAATGAAGTTATGGCTGTCTTCATGGTTAGGCAAGGTTGAACCATTGGTTGGAAATTTTACCTTTGTGCACAGGACTCGCGCAAGTCGGCCTACTAATGGCTCGTCTTTTTCTTCTATTCTTTTTCCAATATATTTCGTTTAGGATCTCTTGTAATTTTCATTAACCTGCAGACTGTTCACTCAATTTCTTTGTTTTTTTCCGCTTTATATTTGTTTTCATTGTCGTCCTGGTCATACAGGATATACCGCCCTTGCCGCTTCGTACTTTTGGCCCTATCCTTATATTCCCAAACATAATGTTACTGCTCGCAAGACGTGTATTAATGGATAGATTAATCGATAGAGGGGGCTTACATTACTTGCCTTTTTCTAACCTTAGAGCAGTTGAATGACCAACCGATTCGAGGCGCAATGCGTGATATTGATGCAAGCGCACAGATGTGGAAACGGTCGGAGATGTCGAAGTGTGTACTCTATAGCCTTAACGGTACCAATAGTTAAGACAAAACTGTGGGGACTAGCCGGTATATAGTAGCTCCTCGAATATCATGCTTGGTCAGCTGGGCAAAAGTTAAGGGTATGGTTATTGTGATTATAATGAATCCCTGATCGTCATCCGTCCATACCCAAGGTCTCCGTACTTTTCTATTCCTGCATATGTACACTTCCCGATACAGACTGCGACAATTTTTCTTTTTAATAGTACCATGTTCTAATATTCGGATTACGGACTGCAAAATACTAGCTTCAGCCATACGCGTTAGGCGAAATGTGAGCTAGGCTCTAGAGCCACCTATGTTAACCCATTAGGTGGTTGCTGAGTAACTTGAGGCACCCTGCTACCTAGAAGTAAAAGTCATCATAATATCAAACCTGTAGATAGCTTTCATTACCTCCTTGATTTTCTTTTCTGGATCGCATATCCTTTCACGTTGTACACCAAGTGGATTCCCCGGAGGAGGAGGAGAGAAGATCCTGGTATTTTTCTTTAGTTGGAAAAAAATGTTTTTTGATCCAGCATCCGCCACCTTTTTCTGACCTGACCAAACAGGTGACCATGTCCCCCCGGCACCCATCTCCCGGCTACTCTACTGAGTCTTACTTTCTTCTATTTTCCTTGGTGGGTCAGCCTCACGGGAACCTTTACCGTCAATATTACCACTTGACGCAAAAGAATACCAGCCGTGGAAGACCCATAGCAAAATGGGTTATCTCCACAGGGTATTATTAATAATTTATTGCAATGTGCGATAGGGTCTTCCCTCCTTGTACTTTTTACATCTAAAATAGCAATTTTGAAAATCGCACAAGAAGGCTAGTTTAGCCTCAATTGATCATCCCTTACAGCAAGGAATCTGTAACTTTCCCAGAATTCCCAATATCCAAATTTCAGTTTATCGAACAGGTTTCGTGTCTTGGTGAACTTGTGAAAAGCATCATTCATTCAAAATCTGTGTCGTTGTACCTTTTCTAGCTGGGGCCGTTCCGATGTTCCGGTTAGACCTGCATTTTCCAAATCTTCCTCTTTTGTGCGTGCCTAGCATTTAGATCTTAACCAACCTTAGAATTAATTCATTGGATGATGAGTTAGGATGCCGACCATGGGTAGCAAATAGAACATATACTACTCAGTAGACTATCTATGCCAAGGCTATAGCAGTGCCATAACCTTACCCCTGTTCTAATTCTCCAAGGTGGAGTGAGTGTATTAGGGATAACTAAGTCAATCGGGAAGGGATCAAAACCAAGAAAAACCATCAAAGAAGAATGCCAAAAGGAAATCCTGGCGGAGCCTAGATCCTCCCAGTCAGATACCGAGTTCTACAGCCGGGGGCTTTGCAGAGGCTGTGGCCGCTGTTGGCCGGGGATATCGTTACCGCCAATGGGTCCCAATATGACAATCAGGGCGCTGGGGAGTTGGCCAGAGGGGAGCGGTTGGGCAATAAGAACGCTTGCAATTCAGAATGGCAACTGTAGAAAGGATAGTCATCTTTGAGTAGGGGAGAAGCAGGAAAGGACTCTGCGTATTGGGTGTCCTGGACCTATGACTCGGCACTGGCCTAGAAACCGGCTAAACATTTTTCCATCAACCTTGCAGAGGTTACGCTTTCCCTCTAAGCTGGAGTCGGCATGCTTTGCCTAATTGGCAATCATTTGTACAAGTACTAACCTGCTATATATTTTAAATTATTCACACAGGATAACATTCGTGAAAATATCCATGGTTTTCACATAAAGGTAAATTTCATCCCGAACACCCAATACCAGAACCTCCTTATCAGATGCCAGATGGGGTTTGGTTGAAAGTCCAGCCGTGGCTCACAATCGGCATCATGATCCATCACTCAATGAATGAATTCCAAGGTTGGCTAAGATCTGCATACTTGGCACGTACAAAACTAGAAGGTCCGAGAAAACTAAAGATCTCTCCAGCCCATGGGACAGCATTTTTAAATCTTACAAACTGATAGAGAAAAGATTATTTGGGTATCTAGTGTCGGCTGCAATGTACTCGAGTACCTTTTTGTATGGCGCCCATTGGAAATTTAGATCACTTTCCCACTAGTTGATGCAATTGGAACAAATGAAGACAGCTTTGATTTCTTACACTTCAACTTGTAGAAGTTTGAATAAACAATCATTCCCCAGCTAATGGACTGCTTTGAAGTGTTTCCATATCAATAGATTTAGTAATCATCCATTTAAAAGTGTCCATTTTTCGTTAACTTGGTGTAAAACCCTGCCTTAGACTAATATTTAGGTCCTCCTACTGTACATTTTAGGAATATATCGAGTTATAGGAAATGGCTCAGCATCCACAGTATCATACCCTGAATTATTTAACTCCATTCGGCTACCCTTTATTTCTCGTAGCGTTCCCCCACCCGGGATCAGGAGATTTCTTCATAACAGCAATCGGCACACAACCTTGGATATCTACAACCTATTGACAAAATATTTACCAGCTAGACCACACCCCGAAAGACTGCCGGGACTTCCCGACATTGATAGAGCCTGCAGGTTTTGGAAATATGGGCCATCAAGACCTACGGTCTTATGGAGGGAGGTGTGGGGCATGAGGACAGATGGCCCCGCTAGGCATATCCGGTGTCACCTCACCTTCTACCTTAGGATCCTGGGTAGTGTTGTTCACCAGCCAGCGCGAGCCGCCAAGAGACTCGAGTCTGCTCGGCTGATGCACAACATTAATCCTGGGTAAAAAGGACTCACCTGTACTGGTCTTGCAGCGAAATCTTACCCCCGGGTGAATGGGGAGCTTTGGAACGGGGCTAAATAATCTAAGCAAGCGTCTCCGGACGTCATCTTGAGCCGGTCAAAGCACTGGACATTGGTGCATGCCCGCCCCAAGCGAATTTGTCACACCAGAGATTTTATCATAAGTACACCCTAGCCTTACTGTCACTATATCATACTCACCCAATATTGCCCAGACTCTGATCTTGCCTACTTCGGGTGCAACCACCATGTCTCGCTTCAAAAATGCCGCCATCTGTTACCAATCCCCGAATGCGTCTGCAGGCTATCTGCAGGCTACCTGCAAGGCACTAGAAATATACAGCATTCCCTTGACTTGGCGAGTGGGACCGCGGCCCTTAAGTTTCAATGGTTTAGAGACTGGGCAGCTGGGGCATATGGGTGTAATTTCGTAATGCCTGCCTATATTTAGAAAAATGACAACCTCTGGAGTGAATGAACAAGGTAGGAATCTCGAAGTTTGAATTCGTGAATATCTCCATTCCTCTAGTCGGAATTCCCGGGTTCTTGATAATGCTTCAAATAATAACTTTGGCCGCCTGCCGCAATCTACAGAGGTACAGGGCCTAAGGTTTGTAGGTTCCACAAGGAATACGCGCAACAAACCTCGCTTGTGGAATGTACAAAACTTAAGCCCTGTCCCTCCGTAAGGGAACATTACTACCTCGCAACTATAACTTAGCTCATAAGATGGTAAGGGATTCGTTGGAGGAAGCAAAGTTGTGAGCCAAGGTCGGGGGGTCATGATCGGAATGCACATTCTAGGTGATGAGTCCTCGAGTATGCAAAGAGGGGTTCTGACGCAAGGCACTAACTGTGCTTATGAGGCCGCTGAGCCTACAGCTTGGGATATCGGCTGCTAAACGCCATTTACAGTAGCCGAATGTGTATCGATGAAACACTGGGCGCAGACGGTGCCAGATGCCCGCTGCAGAGCATGTTCCTCCTCCTGGACGGTACACTTGTCGCATGTATCTCAAAAGGGTCACTTACAATACTCGAGTATTACTCCCAGGAACAGACATGCTGTGAAAAAGGCTCCCTGTGGACTCAGGGCAGGGCTATAATCTGTGAACACTAGGGAAGTAATTGGCCACTGCCTTGATAACATAATATCTGAGCTTGGCCAGCTATCTCTTTGCAAGTTCAAAATTCACCGATTCTTATCTGTAAAGCCTTAACCCGGCTTCTTCCCTTTAAAAATAGTGGAAAAACTCGCCTCTAATGAACTGGCCAGTCTGGTTGTCCGGCGATAACGGTAAAAATAGGAGTAAGTAGATAAAAGCAACAAAGCCTTTCTCCCATCCTTCTATTGATTGCCACACATATCCATTCTTTTCTAGGCATGTTCCCCTTTCTCTTTTGTAGACCTCCGTACCAACAAAAGAAAGGACTGCATCGCAAACACCTGCGCTCTATAGCGTTCACGCATTCAACTATTTCAGTGGTGCCTTCATTCCGGCGCTAGATCGACCCCAGGGCCTGGGCCCATATCCGAAGGCTTTGCATGAACAGTGGGGGGAGGGGCTACGCGCTCGACTGGGCATGTCCAGCAGCATCAAAGACCTCCAACACCCTTCCGCGAACTAACTGTGTCAGCCGTTCGAGCTTGTAGCCGATTCCAGAGGTTGCGAGCGTTTTGCAGTGGATCGTTTTAGAACATTACTGATTTACTGAGATCCACTAAAAATCTCTTTCTTTTGATTTGGAGTGTGCCGGGGAATGTGGAGATGCAGGGAGATACAGAGCTAGATGGTGCGATTTATGGAAGGACCAAGGGGTTTTATTTAACTTTTATTTGTACGTCTGTCATTACTGTCAATTTAGTTTGTAATAATGAAATTGTTGAATACACTCCCCTACCTTTCCTACAAAGTGCGCAAAACAAAACAGAATCTTTTCAGTCTGCCCTCTACCACCGCACTATTTATTTTCCTATAATGAAATCAAGGGCCAAGTACGTTAGACGATATCATGGGATCACCTGTTCCGTAAAACCCCCTGACATGCAGCATCTCTGCCAGCCCTATACTCTCCGGGTTCAGGGACAAAATCTGTCAAGAGAATTAACGCAATGTTCTCAGAGGGCACAATCCGTCGGTGTCGGATGTAGGTGGGACAAACTAAAGGCCATAGTGGGTCACTTTGGGGGTGAATTAATGGCCATACACGACAGCCTCTGGTCTAGATGGACAGTGGGCCCAAGCGTCCTATATGATGCATTAGGCTTTGGAGATTAGCCCTATGGCGCCACCCGCCCCCCCGCCCTCCTTAATATTATGCCACTAAATGTCACTTTCGAGATAACAGGACTTTATTTATCCATCTCTCCGAATACTGATTAGATTGTAAACCTACCGAATATGGGATCCGGACACCTTGCCCGGCTTTATGAATCCTTCCTTACACTATGGAGTTGGTGATCTCTCTGCTAGCCTAGCAATGCACCCCCGGAGGGTGGAACATGACTATACTTGTTGTTATTTGAGGTAACAGAACCTTAATATTTATTGTGGGGCGGAAAGCCTATCTAGAAATTGAAAGTTCAAGATTCCTACCTTGTTAATTTATCCTACTTGTTTTGCTAGATTTCGGTGTTGGAAATTGTGTTTGCGCTCTATTAGCATGAGCCGTCACGGGTGACACCTTATGACCGCTTGGGTAACCTACTTGTGTATAAGGCTATATGGGGATCGCTTCCTTTCTCTTCTTATCCTTCATATTCCCTTTACTCCGTTTTATTCCTTCTATCTGTTGTAATTCACCGGCGATCACTCCACCACACTATATCTTTCCTTTCTCCCTTTCCTTATATCGTTACTAATTAGTTTCTAGTCTTCTTTGTCAGTCATTATATATCAATAGGAGGAAGGGATATACTTAGATGGTATAGTATATAGTAGGATAGGCACACCTGGGCGGCAGGGACCGGCAAGCAAAGTGTATATGGGATCTGAATACTCAGGGGTATGGGACCGGAACTCCATAGTCGTAGAGGTATTGTGGGAAGTGTTTATGATGGCGAACTTGCTTTTTATTTTCAATTTAAAATCCCTCTTCCGCTATAGATAGCTAGGCAAGCAAGTTAGACACGAATTCACAGAATATATACAATCTTCCTCTTGCTGTCATTTCTCTCCTCATTGCCGAGATTTGGCTCTTGCCCGCTCACCTGGTGCTCGGCAATCGGCATGTGATAACAACACTATGTAGGGCTTGTATGGGGGGCGGCGTGGCTTGAAGATGGCCGGCTGATACGAAATATGGCCCGGCTAGGCCTTGTGGAAGCCGGTAGGTTTGTGGGTGCGTCACGGTGCCGGTAGGCTTTCCGCATATGTCATCCGATTAGTGAAGATCTGGTTAATAGGTCGCTAAGGTCCCCGGATGCCCGCAAATATCTCCGGATACCTAAAGATATCTAGAGATGGCTTCAAACATGTTGAAATGCGTGAATATAAGTTCAGCCATTCGGTAATATCCACCCTATATCACAACATGCCTTTTGATGGTTCCATATCGGATTATAGTAGTAGCTTTAATGTGCTCTGAGTGTGTCGATACCAGGTAATTGCTTAGCACCCGGTATACTCACTACAGAGAGATGAATTACTTATGACTATCTTCTTATACTCTGATTATCGCCTTATAATCTCTGCTTTTCACAATGGCCTCTTCTCTACTACAAGGCTCCCCAAGAGGAAATAAGATTTACGAGTGGCTATAGGATGATGGTTAAGGGTGCCGCGGGATTCTAGGTGATGCCAATTTGGATTCTCCCACCACACTGTTACAATCCTCTCCTTCCCGGGTGATACTTGCAGCAGGTAACCGATAGTCTTCTAACGATCACTCCTCTTGGCCCAATAGCCATTGCGATAGCTAAGTCCGTTGACTCCTATCTAGCAACGTCGATCGCTAGGCTCCTATAAGACAGTCGTGTCTTGATTCTCGAAAGCGTGATAGATAAAGATCTTTGTATTGAAA
>Ga0307507_10003251_pt1 | contig 32001 bp, 11 predicted proteins | sample 7_EM_MG_FD_207223 | JGI IMG/M metagenome (GOLD analysis project Ga0307507, IMG submission 207223) | Populus trichocarpa ectomycorrhiza microbial communities from riparian zone in the Pacific Northwest, United States - 7_EM | ecosystem: Host-associated > Plants > Roots > Unclassified | place... | reverse complement strand
TATATAAGCAGAGTAATTATATAAGCAGAGTAATTATATAAGCAGAGTAATTATATAAGCAGAGTAATTATATAAGCAGAGTAATTATATAAGCAGAGTAATTATATAAGCAGAGTAATTATATAAGCAGAGTAATTATATAAGTAGGGTAATCTAACCTAGCGCCCTCTATTAACGCCTAGCATATAAATAGGAAGTAAATATTAGGAAAATACTAGAACTATAAAAAAAGGAAATATATAAGCCCGAGATCTAAAAACATTGAAGAAGTTCCCATATATATAGACTTTGCAACAACTTGCACCCCCCTTATATATACTTAGAGAAGTTCCCATATAAACAGCCCTATAAGCGTAGCTATAAGTCTAAGCCCCCTCGCATAACCTAACTACCCCTCCCTACTATACCGGAATAGATAAATAACCGCTAGGTACTATAAGTAGAGAAATAATTTAAACAAAAAGAAAACACTATAAAAAAAATATGTTTATATCCTTAAGATATAAATCTATAAGTACTGTAGTCTTAAATATAACTAATAGTTACTAATATAGCATGCGTTTTAGGTCCATAAGAAATTTAAAAAATCCTAGGTCGTTAGCATAGATTTACCTTCTATTATCGCTTTTAAGGTAGTAAATAAATTTATCTAAGTAAAAGCATAGATTATCGCGAATACTTTATAGCTCGCTATAGGTCAAGCGGGCAGAGACTCCAGTGGGAATAGTAAAATATTATTTTATTTCGCGATAGGCTAAACAAAAAAAGGCTAAAGTTTTAACCCTTTTACTAGCTTTTATTAGAACTCTTCTTTACATTTTTATCCTTTATTTATAGATTTAAGACTATAAAGTTAAGGCCACTATATTTAACCGTTGCCTATATAGCCTTATCGCTTAACACCTCTTTATTACTATCTGCCCCTATTTCTTAATCTTTAGTACTAAAACCATTTTCTTCGCTATATAATGTCTCTACGTTCTATTCTTAATCCTTATTACTAAAGTTACTTTTACAACTAGTCCACGCCTCTACGTCACTGTTATTATCTCTAAAGTCAGGTTCTCTATCTATAAATGCCCACTTAGTAGCTAGCAATTCAGGGATAGTATACTTATAGGTACTTAAGGGTTGCGGGATACTACTTAAGGAGTTTTAGTTAATACTATTTAGATATAGAATATATTTATAGACCTCTAAGTATCAGCTACTTAGCGCTTTAAGTAAAAGATCTCCCCTAATACAAGGTAGATTAATAGGAGTTAATTGCCGCCCATATAAGGCGGAGCGCTTATAAAGGGCTTAGCCATAATACTAATTAAACTACCCTATAGGTACCAATAGCTCCTTTACCACAAATAAGGGGTTAATATATAAGATTAACTGGCTAGGATAAGTGTACTGCATAGGCAGTATTTTGCCCCAGGAAGGATAGGCGTTAAAAGTAGATTATATAATACTATTCCTGCTAAAAGAGGCGTTATTAGGGGTTATTATTAACTTCCAGTTCTAGTTTACAATTTTATACAAACGCCTCTAAACCCTACTAAGGCATACAGCATCTATTAGGAATTGTCAGCCGTTCAAATTTAGCAACAGCTTAGCTAATAGCTACCCCCAACAATGCCTTACTTAATGCTTTACTTATAGATCATTTTAGGCGCCTATAGTCTTAGGCGCAGACAATACATAAGCTAAGAGTAATTACAGCCACTAAATATTGTACTATAGATACCATATAAAGTGGAAAAGAGCAGCTAGTATACTCCGCCTTTCCTTTCTGCCTTTTATCCTGACCCCGCCCTAAAAGAGAAATAGAATATAAATATTATACTCCTAGCTCTTATATACCATTAATTTAACTTACCTTTAAATCTAACCTCTTAACTATATATCCTTTACTATCTTTATAAGAATACCAGACATTATATATATTACCTTAACCAAGCTTAAATATATTGCTAATATAACCTATAGGTCCTTAATTAGTACTTATAAAAATATTATAATATACTATTGCCCCGAAGATAATATACCTATTTATTAACTTACTAGAAACTTTAAATTATCTCAAAATTATATTAATAACAAAGACATAGCATCTGCTAGTAGGGAGAAGAAACAATTATAGCTTTCCGACCCTATACAGAAACAGATACCTTATATACCTACTTAAACACCTAATAAGGTTAACTCTTATAAAATCGATAATAATACAGAGGGTAATATATAAGAAGATACGGAAATATACGCCAATTACCTTAAGAGCCTAGAAGGCCGTAGTAAAACTAAGATAGTCTTACCTAAGCTAATAGAGAGCTATAGCAAGGCTAAAACAGATTTACCTTAACCAAAAGAGGTTTATATTAAAGGTTTACTAGTACCTCTAGATATATTTATAAAACACCTATATATTGTTTAGCAATACTAATAACTAAGTAGAGAATAGTTTAGCCAATTCTATAAACTTCCTTAGAGATATACCTCCCCCAACTAAAGTGTTAACAATTTCCAATACTATAATTTTAGATAGATAACTAAAGTATCTCTTATTATAGTTGCCAACTTGCTATATAATAAAGGACTTAAAACGTCTCCAAAACCCTAGATATAGATTAGTTGTATCTATATATAGTCCTATCGCAGTAATATACTAGTATCCTACCTAGGTTTTACCTGCGGGTATACCGCATAAGAAACTTGTATTATACTATACTAAAAACCCGCGTCACCTCTATTGTTATACTAGGATATATAAACCGCTTAAAGATGTTATAATAGAGATAGCTTAGAGGGGTAAACTATATAAGCAAAGAGGCCAACTAGGAGAGGCGCTAGATAATTATTTAGAAGATCTATTAAGGAGAGAGACACATAAAAAAAAGGTAGATTGCACCATAGATAGAGCCTCTAAGAAGCCAAAGAAATGAGAAATTTCTTATAAGAAAAGATTTTCGCAATCACGTTCTTATTTTCTGGTGTTAAGAATTAAGGCGCCAATTAGGATTTCCTTGGCTCGGTATTGTTTTTCTATCTAGTTGCTTCTATGTCAAGAATATCTTGTTATCGTTTGCATATATATATATGTTAAATTGGAGTTAAGAACTCGCTTACAGTAAGCTTATAAGTCCTCTACCTTTATATACTTAGCAGCAATAAGTTAGCCGCCCCATAACTCATTTAGTTCTATAAAGGAAAAACTTATCACTTTCTAATCTAGATATCTTAGAATTAGCCTTCATTAGTCTACCCTCTTTAACCTAGTTAAAATATACTAGCGTCTTTTTAACTAGTATAGAATAGAACTTTTCCTTTAAAGCAGTTAGTAGTCTTAGATAAACCTCAGTCTACTAAGCCACGTCTTTTCTACCTGCTAGCCTTTAACGCGCCTCTATTATGCATCCTTCTTCCTATACTAACCTATTGTTTAGCGGGCTGTGACAAATAATAGTAGATCAGCAATCAACCCCGCAATTTCAGATTGCGTTATATATATTATAATCCAATTAGTTCGTCAATTTGTTTCAATCCAAAATAAGTTGTTTACCCTCTTATTCGTTTTATAAATATAGAGGAAGGAACCGGCTCTAAGCCATACGCTATATAGTTGCTTTTGGCGGCTAGGGCAGACTCTAATTTAATTAGTCAATTATAGCCACCTAAATAAAGTAAAAATTCATAGGTTTATTCTTCCTTATATGCTAACCACTACCTTTAATTAGATATATAAAATAACTTCTAACTTATCTCAAGACAATAGAGTCTCCAACCCCTCGTAGGAGCCTTATAATCATAAAGTGGTAAAGAAATACCCCCCACAAGGATCATGGACGCTATATTAGCTTGCTTCGCTAACAAGCTTTACATACAGTTATTATAACCGCGTTAAGAAGTTAAAGCTTGTAGCAACACGCGATAAAAATTGGGATGCTCTTTACTGTAACGGGTGTTATAGTCTGCTTCTCTCAAAATATTAATAAGGTCCGTAACACCTAAGCCTACCAGGCTCCTAAGACGTCTTAAGTAATTACAAGTCGCAGCTATTAAATCGGTCCTCTTACGATTACCCTCAAACTCAAAAAGCTATACCTTATCTTATATTCGCCGCCACCAAAGTCAAACGTTAGTTGGCCCCCTAACCGACTAGTAGAAATAGTTCTATTAAAAAGGCAAAGTTCTTGGCTATTTAGCGAAAATAGTTTAACTATATACTCCCTAAAATGCTTTAGCTAGACTACAGTGGGATGTATATAGGTTAATAATAAATCCAGGCTTTAGATTGGCTAATTGCCACTAAATATTTTCTAAGTATACTTCAAAAATGCAACTCTTTGCCACCGCCCAGGCTATTGTGTACATTCTTAAGGGGAAGCCAGTTTCGCTAGCGACTGTAACTTTAAAGCTAACTACTTGTACCATCTAATTACTTATTTAATCATTTTCCGGAACTTAGATAAACCGCCTTACTTTTAGAACCACCACGGTTATATATAGAGAATAGTATAATAAGATACAATCTGTATATATATATAATTTTAAGAGAAAACAAAAGAAAGCAACATTTTAGCCAACTTAGACGGCTTAATAGACATAAAAAGATTAGCCTAGGGTTTGCTAGAAAGCTATACACATAGCTTATAAAAATCCTATTTAGCTCCAGGTAATGGAAACTGGTTAACACCAATAAGGAATAAGATAGTAATTAGAGGCTTAAACTAAGTAGGACAGAGAGGATCTAAAACTTATTTTGGATAAAACCGGCCAGCAACTGTAATAATAGTATAGATTGCCATAATAAGAACGCCTTTTAGCCAGTCTATTTTAGTATTAGTTAGAGTAGATTACCTATATAGAAAGGAAAACTTACTAGATTTACTATCTTAAATAAAATAGTTTACTAGGAGTACGGCAATAAATAAAACAGTAATTAAAAAGGTATTAAATAAAAGCGTTATATAATCCTGGCCTATAGTCCAATTAAGTATAATAATAAAGGGGAGAACTAGAAGGGCGATTTATATGCTAGATCTAATAGCAATATTAATTACTAGGCTTATTTTATCCTTATAAGCTACTATAACCGCTATTATATACTTAGCAGCGTTCCTAATAATTGGGAGTAGGATAAGACTAATAAAAGTAGTGGAGACAGTGCCGCTTGCCGTAATATTACTAATGCTATTAACCATAAAATCGGAACAGAAGGCGATTAACATAGTAGAGAATCCAAGGGTTATAATTGCACCCCAGATCATCAATTTGGGCTCCTTAATCTTACTATCTTCCTTTTCTACGTTTAAATCCTGCTTAACTTAGGAGGATTTACGCTTAGGAGCCCTTTAGCTTAGAGCATTACACATTTTGGTATATAACTTTAATTAAAATATAAGGTAGTAAATGTATATAATTAGGAGGATAACAGCTGTTCCGCGGGAAAGCTCCTAATTAAGTATAAAGCTATTAAGGCTTATAGCTATATGGGTTAGTATCTATTATAGGTCTAAAGCTGTTATTAAACTTACTTAACAGCATAGAGTGGAAGGTGGTTAGAATAATTAGACTGCTAACAGATAGAGCTAGAAGACTAGCTGTAGTATTTGCTACTGTTATATTAAAATATTGTTTTATCCAGTTAATGCCTCTAAAGAAAAAGCACATACTAAGGATAATGTCGGGAATTAGGCAAGCGGTCGTCACGTGACGCCGCGGCACTAGCGTGGCGAGGAGTCTTAAGCTCCTCGCCCTTCCTCATTCCAATCAAGAAGCATATTAACCAACATCACTGTAACCTACTCGAGTAGTCGTTATTGGTGAGTCACCCTGTGTGACCGACAGATAAGAAGTAAGTTTAAAAGCATATTACTAATTAAGGAAGTTTTAATAATGGTAATCTGGCCCTTAGTTAGGGCTAGAATAGAGATAATTAATTTAATAGCGTTTCTGCGCCAAATATTAAATAATATTAGGATAAACAAGAAGCGGAGAAATGTACCTAAAAGTTGCGTTTAAAAGACCACTTAATATATTACCAGCGCGGAGCGCAATCTCTTTAGTAGTATAATTAAGCATTACAGTAAGCGGAATAATAGCAATAAAGTTAACAATAAATATGGTAATACTGTTAATGTGAAGATAATTAACTATAAAGCCAATGGGAATGGTAAGAAGAAGTATGTTTATCTATAAGCCGAATAAGACGGTATAAACCTAATCCTTAGCAGGTATATTATGCTTTAAAGCTGCTTTCTGCCTTTCCTTAATTATTGGCTTAAGATATAAGGGGTTTTATAGGCCTATACCGGCCTCTTTATTGGGTTGTTTATTGTTAGACCTTATCTAGGCTGCTTAACGGGCTTTTGGGAGTGTTGAAAGATCTAAATATGCTATTATAAGTATGGTTTTTAATTGTTCCTAGAAAGAGCATAATAGAGAAGGGCGATTTTATAGTCTGGAGGGCACCTACGCATAGCAAAGACTAAGAGGTCTAATGGTACTTAGGCCAACACTAACGCCTTAAATCCACAATGGTGCGTTTGGCTTCTTTTTTTTGTTAATTTTATAAGTAAGGATCTAAAGCAAATTCTAAAATAGTTGTTATGGAAAGAAGGATTAACGTTAATAACTAGATAGAATAGCTAGTGAAAAAAGGAGAAGATGGAGTAATAGACAAATAATAAGTAAAAAGTAAATCGACTACTTATAGAAATAAGGACGTAGTAGAACGTATAAATAAGGGTATAGGTCTATATGCCTCTAAGTACTAGCTGCTTAGCGTCTTAAATATAAGTCCTCTCTTAACGCAAGGCAGATTAATAGGAGTTATTATACCGCCTATATAAGGTGGAGCGCTTATAAAGGGCTTAGCTAAAATACTAATTAAACTACCCTATAACGCGCTAATAGCTCCTTTGCCATAGATGGGGAGTAAATATATAAGATTAACTGGCTGAAATAAGTCTACTGCTTAAGCAGTATTCTGCTCTATAAAGGGTGGGCGTTAGGAGTAGATTATATAATGCTATTCCTGCTAGGTAAGGCGTTATTAGAAGGTTATTATTAGCTTCCGGTTCTAGTTTATAACTTTATACAAACGCCTCTAAATACTACACTGTTGGGGCTGTCTAAAAGCTAAGTTGCCTATTTACCTTGTCTTAACCTTAGGCTAGGGTTATTAGCTATTAAGGCGACAGAAAGTTGCGTTAAGGTATATAATAGGGCTTAAGTAAAGCCACGCAACTAGGTAGGTATTGCTATATAAAGTAACGCTTAACTAGCTGCCTTAATATCGCCGTTTTAAAATAATTGGAAGAAAGGGGTTGATGCTAGCCCTTATTATTTAATGTAACCCTCCTATAGAGGTATAGTAAAGTAGGGTGTAGATGGGGAAGGATTATGCTCCTATTATAGCTATATTGTAGTATATTTATAATACTATACTAGTATCTCTAAGTTAGTAAATCAGCTTAACTTTTAAGGTATAGTTAAAGCGGAGCTCACTATCAGCTCTCCTATTAGCTAAGTGGTAGAGAGGAGCAGGATATAAAAGGCCTCTATATCCTTTAACCAGACCTATATTAAGCATAGTATCCTTTAAGGAAATCCCTCCTCACTTTTTTACAAAGATACTTAAACTATCAGCTGCCTTATCTCTTTAACAATAAGCAACTCGGACAACTCAGACGCCATAATAGTAGATACCACATTGTATTAGATTAAGGTGCGCTCTAAACATTAAATCCTTTATAGGATACCGCTAACAGAGCTAGGATATACTGCTTACTTCCAATCCTAAGGGCTCCAATAAGGCCGTTAATATAGTAGGGCAGGTATACAATAGTTGCTTCCCTATAGTTTTATCTATTCGCCAGCTTATTAATATAAGTAGGATATCTAGTTAGCAACAGAACGCAAGAGTAATTTAAAGAATAACAAGGCCGATATAGAAGGAACTATAAGGAAATATTTATCCCGTACTAACAAGATAAAGAAGTCGTCTTAATATAGTCCACTTAGTAACTCCTTTTAATAAAGCTTATTAACCCCTAGCTTACTCTATTAGGGGTAATAAAGAGACTAGGTAGCTTAGTTAATTAACTCAGCTATAAGCTTAGCCAACTTAATAGGAAAATTAACAGCCTTAAAAAAACGACTGCTACATTATAAGTTATCTAGAGAAGGTTAACAATTAGACTAATAGCCTAAGAAGTAACTAGGAAGAAATAAGAGATACTATTAGGCGGTTTTAAAATAAAATCCATACTCTTAAGAGAGGTAGTAATAAAACTTTAGATTATAGAGATAAATAGGTTGCAAAGGCTAGAAACAAGATTACGGCATTTAAGAGGAAAAAGGCACGCTTAGCCTAAGGATAAAAAAGTCTGTAAAATTAAGGAGGAAATTTATTAGCTTAAATAGTACGCTCTTTAATTATTATATTATTTGCTTATTAAAGGAAATTTATATATTGGGTTTAAGCTAGTACTAGCCCTGCCCTTTATAGCGAGTATTTGCCGCATTTATATAATTAATTAGCAATAAGTTAGCAGATCTAACTAAGCTTAGCGTTTAAATCAAGCAAAACTACCTAGTAATGCCTTTACTAATCTCTCTACCGGCTACGGTCCTTATCGCCTCTTCTCCACAACCTCTTTTTTACTATATTTGCCGCCTACTCAGCCTCATATAACTGTACTACTAAGGCCAATTATAGGACAACACTTAGAAGCGTATTTGCATATTGGCAGATAAATACCAAGTATAGTAGAATATATTGGAGAAGAACACACGCCTTAGAGCCTAGGTTGTGGATAAGCTTTAATACAATTACAATTTAGTCATACCTAAGAATTTCCGCTCTTCAGCCTTAGCATTACAAGAACATAAGGAGCGGTATTTATACTCCTACTGCCCTTTAAGATTTAGTATATTTTATCCACACATCCTCTTATAAAGAAAATGGCTTCAGAGCCCTCCTAAAACACTAACGTTATTAGCATTCTTTAGGAACCCAGTAACCAAAACATAGTGCCGCCCTTATTTAAAGTGGTAAAGCAATACAAACCGCGAGGTAAATGGACATTATATTGTGGTGGTGTAGATTAGACGTCGCCTACTGTCTTGGTATTTTCCTATATTTATAGAGCTTCGGCTTTCCTCCTTCTTTCCTCCTTACCTTATATACAATTACGAACCTATTGGAATACATTCTTTTCTTACTTTATTACCGACAGAGAGATAGATAGATAGACTGACTAACTGACTGACTGATAGATAGATAGTACCGTGACTTTCCTATTTGAGAGACACCGTACCCTTCTATATATTATTTGGCATTCTATATGGGGACGACGGCAAGCTCTTTGGATTAGAAGTCTAGTGCTATATATATAGAAGATATGTAGGAATATACTATAACTGCTGAAGAACCGCTAGCTGTAGAAGAATAACTAACTGTAGAAGAACTAATAGACGAGATGGCAGAACTAGAGAACTAGAGAACTAGGCAGTATTAAATAGTAAGGGGAACTAAGCAGACCCTGAATAGAAAGACAGCGGAAAAGATGGACAGCCAGACTTAACGCACAGGCCAAAGAGTGGTAATAGGAAGCAAAATGGTGTAGGTTAAAAGGTCTTGGGAGTTGGGTTTGGTGCCTATACTTAGAAATTTGGTATTAAGCGAACCAGTGAGCTAATTAGATAACTACTAGCAGTTAAAATCTCGCCACCTGCGCGCGCACGAGCATGGCTAGAACGTTATTGAAGATGTAGAGATGATAAGCTAAGGGCTAATTAGTTAGATGGAAACGAGATCTAAGATATTTGGTAGTAAAGGAAGCTAGCGCTGCCCTTTAAGAATAGAGATAATACCGAGCAAGGCCGTAAGCACACGAGATTAAATCTGCCTTTGAAAGCTTTCTATTTTGGCTTAGCTTTGTCCTCTTTTAAGTTATCTGGATTATATTAGCAGCGGCCCTAGAGGCACTCCGTAAGGACCTACTACATGGAATGATAGCAGGCTAAAACAGATGGACGTATCAAGACCTGGCAGTAGTAGAAGATGAAGATTCTGTGCTCTCCTAAGAAGACCTCCCCTTAGGTATTAAGAAGCAGGCGCCTTCTGTTAGGGATATAGCTGTATAAGTAGACTAGCTAAAGCATGTACCTATTAATATCCCGCCAGGATAGTTATCTGGGACATCCTCTATTAAGACTATGGCCATACAAACAAACCTACTGTAGCGTTTACCTGTGATACCTAGGACTGATGACCCTTAGCAGATAAAGGATGAAAGCCATAAGGATTACCTGTAAGCTTCTAAGGAAGCTCTAGATGCACCTAATAACCAGCAGTTAACGGCTTAAGATAAGGTCTATGTTATGGTCTAGCCTATACCAGCCCTAGGAACTGCTGGGACTCCTTACTTTATAGGGCAGAACGTGTTATAGTTTATTAAATGATACGAGCGGCTATACACCCGATATTGTATAACGAGTATGGAGAAGCGCCAGGGCCTTCTAGAGTACTGCGATTACTAGATAGGGATGTGGATTTAAAGCTTACCTGAATTTACAGCTGGCAATTGGATGGAGCTTATAAGAAAGCTTAGGGTAGAATACTAAGTAAATAACTACTATCAACGCATGGAGATAAGAGACTTTATAGAAGCTTTTATTTAAAAATCTGCAAAACAGCTAGGCGAATTACGTCACTATATATAGGACTTTACTACTATCTTAGCTAAAGTGGTAGCCGTAGGAAACCTTACTAAGCAAGAGAAGGGGTGGTGGTTTATATAAGGGCTCCCTATTGAATACTGTGGGCACGTAATAGAAAAGATAGGAGCTATAGCAAACGAGCCTAGTACCATTGTGTTTGAAAGACTGAAGGAGGCCGTAGAGTTAAGAATAATGGCTGTAGAGAATGTTAAGCGAATGGCTGTTCTTCCGGAAGAGGATGTCCTAAATGTCCAGCTTATACAAGAGCTATGGTAGCAAGGGAATAAGCTTGACCGCTAAAGGGAAGGAAGACTTCTGGACCTAAGAAAGCACATAACGCTATTAAATTAGGCTATAGTTCAAAGCCTGGCACAAGAATATAGCTTAGCACCAGGATATAAAGACTGGCAGAACAGTACCTAAGCTCCCTTTGTTTTATAAGACTGTCGACCTCCGTAAGACTCTTAATATCCGCAAGGTCCCCAATATCCGCGAGATTCTACTGCCTTTGGACGGCCGTAATAGGACGTATGGGGTTAGCGAGGCACACAAGGGTCAGGCCAGTGGACCTATTTTGGATGCGGAGGAAGTTACTATTTTACTAAGCTTAAATACCAAGGGCTAAAGGATCTCATCTAGTAAGGATTTATATATTTGTTTAATAAAGGAAGACTAGTAGCTGGGATATATAACTAACCTAGACCTGTACTTCTGTGGCTCGGTAATAAAGGACAACTAAAGGGTATTAAGGACTAGCTTTGTATATACTAGGGAATAGACCCGGATAGGCCAAAGGAAGAATAGACGCGGCAATAGGCCCCTATAGGATGAGCGGATTTTACTGATTTCTATAATGGAGTAGTACTGAAGAATAGTGACAAAATACGCATAAACTGGGAGGACTACTATTAAGTACAGCCCACGGATTTAGTAACGCCCAACTGGCAACGTCCATAGACTTACTTAACCCCTAGAGACAGCCGTATAACTAGGACAACCGTCGAGCCGCAAGCTCTGTTATAGGAGAAGAATATACGACCAGGAGAATGCATCTAGATTATGTTACGGCCTGCGGATAAGACGGTAGAGGCTAGGAAAAAGAATAAATCTTTTAATCCTTGGAGACGGTCTTGGAGACGGATGCTTAACTAGGTTAGCTATTAACAGCAGGCTCCGCAGTAGGCTCCATAGTAGGTGTAGGATGTTTAACTAGGGGATAGTCAAATTCTAAAATGGGGGAGGGGACGCAGGTGATAGTATAAAAGATTTCTATTTTTTATACTTAATTATAGTATTTCCTAAAGCTCCTTTTCTTATTTACTTTCTTAATTGTGGTGCGTCGAGACGCGTTAATCTACTGCAAAGATGTTAGTTCAGCTTACCGCCTATTAATGAGCTAATAGCGATTTTCTATCCTAGGGATAGAAAATCCTGATTGGTCTATTTAGTAATAGAGCTAGTAGAACTCTACACCACCCCTAGAATTTAATGATGCGCCAGCTATACAATAAGAACGGCACCAAGAGCCTTAATTGATTGCACGGATATAGAGCTAATTGTATAATATAGAGCCAGATATAGAGCTGTACGCAGAGCCTTAACTAAACGGTAGATGCGGAAGCCTTGGTTTTAAATAACTGTATAAAAGCTATAGTTAGTTAAAGAGTCGAATCAAGCCTAAGCCTTAATATTAGCATATCACTGTTACTAAAGCAAGTTAATTGAATGTTGTTAGATTAGAGCCTTTAATTAGGCCAACCTTGTTCCTTATTTAAACAACAGCTAATTATAGCTCCGCAACCACCATCCGAATTTAGCACTGCACTAGCTACACAACAAGAACAGACACTGTGGCAAGGAAGGGACCTATATAAGGGCGGTAATATGACATTGGAAATTAAGTACTGCGGAAATAGTAAAGTAGTATATAAAGAGGCACTAACAAAGATGCTCTGTAAGAAATTGTACAGAGGGCATAGCTAACTACGTTAAGCCTAAACTATCCTTATATAACTAAAGACGGAACTAAGCCGTATCTAGCCAAGCCAGTAAAGGACCTTATTAAGGATTATAAGGGGAACAGGAATTGGATATATAGGAGCTAGCACTTCTTAGAGGTTGTTTTAATAAAAGGACTGTATTATGGATATAAGGGCAAAGGATATACAACGGAGGTTATAATAACTAAGAAGCTACTACTGGATAGTTCCAAAGGATAGTTTAGATAAAGTATAAAACCAGTAGGACAATGATAAAGAGATTAAAAGTAGAAGATAATCCCTAAGGTTTTTAGGCTAGAAGAAGATTAAGGATACGCTAAAGGAACTAAAAGCAAAGACGGCCTAGAAAGGGAAGAAAGCAGCTATTAAGGATGTCCTAGAAGAGCACTAGGCCCGCAGAAATAGTCTACTGGAAACTGCCGTTTATACTTATAAGAAAGGAAGTCTTAAGATAGGTCTCTAGATTAGATGTCTAGTGGATACTAAAAGCCTTAATTAACTATAGATGCAGAGCTTTAACCAAATGGCTATATAGCTAGAGTCTTAATTAACTGTCCGCAAATACAGAGCTTATGGATATAGAGCCTTAATGGAACGTTAACGGATTCAAAAGCTTTGATTAAGTATATAATAATGCAGAGCCTAGGTTGTATGTATAATAGAAAACGCCTTAAGTTAAGCTAGAGCCTTAGTCAAATCTTAATTAATTAGACGCTGCCTCTATAGTTAAGTTAGATTAGCTAGAGCTTTTACCCTACGGTCACCGCGCATAAGTAAATTACATTATAAATTGTAGTAAAATACTACTTCTATAGTAAATTACTGCAGATTTATGGAATTTTTGGACATGCAATTTGCAGAATTTTAAAAAGCCCACCCAAGTTTAGGCCAAGTTATATAACTTGTAGTAAATTACAACAGTTTTTAGGTAGGTGCTGCTTTTTGTCATAGTGACTTAACGCTTATCGCATAATTCTGCCAAATTCTGCCGAATTCTGCCACAATCTTCGGACCCCTCTGAGTCGCATAGTTCCACAACCTCTTTTATTACCTCTCTTACCACCTCTACCTACTACCAATAATATCGCTCTCCCTGATACTTTGGAAGGGCGGACTCTCTCAGAGTAAAAGGCACAGTGTAGTCAGTTGGCATTAGTTAGTAAAAAAGTTAGAACCAGTTAGTGGTAAAGCAGTTAGTAAAATAAGAAGAAAAGAGTATATTTAGAGAAGAGAATCTGTCTATTGGCCTATTTAAGTTGTTATAGACTCTAGGGTTGCAGACCAATCTATATAACTATAGAAGGCCTATACTCTCCCAAAGCTACGCCCAATCTAGATGTTGTATATAGGGGGCCGAATTACACTACTATATACCTCTCCTACCTAAGTCGTTGTCCCCTAGCGACTTCTAAGACTCTTTATTCTATTCCTATCTTCGAGATAAAGGCTTATAAGGTAATTGTATACGCTCCTTACCCTTACCGCAAACCTAAGATAGTAAGCGAGGAGACTCTATTCTGGTTAAATAAGACCGTTCTTGTCTGCCTAGCTAAGAGATAGAAGCACTAGGTTAATGGCTCTTAGATAATATAGCTCTCTTACATTCTTCCATTTGCTTAGTTCTGTCCTATAATTCTTTAGGCAACTCCGCATGACTTTATCCTTCTGCAATAATAGGGGGCACCCTACTTGGATCTACCGCAATGGTTAAAGGATTAATTCTATTGTCAACACAATAAAAGTATAAGCGACTATTAAAGCGCTCTATTTTAGTTATATATATAAGCTAGAACGTATCCTTATAGTTCTTAACAGCCCTAAGATGGTAGGAATGCATCTATTTCCTAACTTCGTTCCTATTACTATTAAGAAGGAGATCTTAGTTACGGATTACCGCTAAAGAATCCCATTATCGTCTACCTAGAAGGGCGTTAGACAAGGCGCTGGCAGCTATAAGCTTAACTACAGCAGGGAAGCGATATGGGATTGCGCCGTAAAGGTTAGCATGTCCGGATAGCGTGCGGGGTGGTACTTTTAAGTCTTGGTAAGTATCTGCCAGCTCTACCCAGGTTCCTCCTTCCATAACCTTAAGGTTATTGTGGTCGTCCTAAATACCAATAAACTATGGTAGTATTGTTCACTGGGTCCTAGTTAAAGGTCCTTTCACCCCATAAGGAAGGTAAGGTATAGTTATACACACATCTTCTTTCTTGCATGGCTAAGCTACCTAGTTGGTTGCATACTTTTCTACGTCCTTAGTAGTCTAGTCTTAATTTAAGATCTTATATATGAATCCATTGCCCTTAGTCGATCCTCGCGTTTTAAGATCTGCCCACCACAATTCTAAGTAATAATGCATACTAGGTAGGATAATTGTGTAGTTATCCTTAGTCTTATTATCCAGAGAAACGCTCCCTTAGATTATATCGGCACCGCGTCCGCTCTCTATAAGAGAAGAAATGTTTACGTTAATATAGCGGAAAGCTATAGAGTCTCCCTTAACCGCGAACTTTATATAGTAAGGGTAGGAGATAAGCCGCCACTAGCTATCAGGCCTGAGAGCGTAATAGAGATAGTAGTACTAAGGATCTTATCTTATTAGCTGCTGGTAGAGACTATAGACCATTGTTCTTAACTAGCTATAATTTAGCCGCCCATTAATCAGACGCTAATAATAGCGGTATATACACATTTCCTTATTAATTATTACTAAGATGCTAGAATCCTACTACTATCTAAATATATTTAAAACTACAGATCCTTCTTACTGCTATATATATTGGTCGTCTGGTGACAGTATCCGATTAAGCAAAGCCTCTCTATTATAGGAAAACCTTAGTGCTAAGTTATAAATAAACTTATATAGTCCTAAGAAGTTAGACGGAACTAGAGGTCTGTAAGCTTTTCTAAACCAGAAGTACGTGGCTGGATCCGTTTTTATAGTCCCGAGTTAGTTATAAGTGTGATATATTAAACGGAGTCTGTAATATAGTGCGGCATAGTTTAGACCCTTTATTGCTAAACCCATGCGTTCTTCTATGGCTTGTGTATGCATCTAGTAGACCTTATATATTTCTAGATTAGAACTAGCCACCCTATACCAACTGCGCAGAAGTTTTATAACCTTAGTTAGTTTGATTTTAGTAGTTTAGTTTAGGGACGCCTTAAGATAAGCTAGCACGTTATCCTTGCAGTCATATCCTCGTTTTGCGCGGAGTATTGCCACAGTATCTATAGCCTCCTTAATATACTCCACATCATCTCCTAGCTTAATGACGTTTTTATTAAACATTAATTCTACTCCTAGCCCTCCTACTTCTGGGTAAGTAATTGTAAGCCCTCTCCTTGGGTTTCTTCTTAAAGAGAATACTGGTAGCCATAGGGGTAAGCCAACTGGCGTTCCTACCGCAAGAATGCTTTTATTTATAGATAACAGAGGCGAGTCTACTAACATAGGCGACCCCTATTAGGATGGGCTTGGTATAATACTAATACCTCCTCCCTAAACAGGCGTTAACGGCTAAAAAGTAGAGGGACTTATTACGTTAGAAGCATGTTATAAATGTGTTTATAGTATAAGAGTTAAGCTCTCTCCTACTTGTCTAATTCCAACATTAGTAACCTCTGGTCCCACGGTAGTTAGTCTCCTACTTCTTAGCGGTAGGTTCTTATTTGGAACAAGGAAGCTAGTTAAGTATCTTCCTAAACTATACTTATTTACCACCTGGTCTAATATTGCCCTTCCTAATATCTTAGGCGCGAGCGCGAAATTAGCTAGCTATAGTTAAGTAGTGTTCTTAATGCCGCGTCCTAGATAATCGAGCCTCTTAATTAGGGCCTTATTAACTCGCGCTATCACTTCATAACATAGGTAGACGGCGAGCTTTCGGGCAGTAGAAAGGAAGTAATAGGAGACTGTGTGTCTAAGCGGCCTGTTAAGAACATCCTATCCCTAGGCTTTTTAGATAGTTTCTCTGGCTTTATTGCACTGATTTCTTTAATCTTTTACTATCTTACTAACGTTAGAGATGTCCTTAAAGATTATTAAAAACGCGTCCTTTCCTAGAGATATTTGCAACCTGTTATTATAGTTAACAAAATTAACCACTATACTGGCAGCATCTGTGTAGTTTTCTTAAGAGAGCAGAATCTTATTATAGATTTAGATAAGCACTACCTAACGCTAATTAACTGCGAAGCCTCTAACTTCTATAAGGACATTACTAATCTGTTGCTTAGCTCCTTTATACAGTACCAGTGGTCTATTAGATAAAGACATAATAAGTATACTATTGTTAATTCTACTTAGTTTATACTTTGGCTGATTATAGTTGTCTTTAAGGTTTATTAAGGGCGAAAAGGTAAAGTTCTTAATAGGGCTTCCTGGTCTGAATAGTCTACTAAATCTAGGTAGTGGTGTAGAGTTCTACCAGCTCTAATTGTTAAATAGACCAATTATGATTTTCCATCCCCAGGATAGAAAATCGCTATTGGCTTAGTAAAGGCGGTAAATAGAGCTAACATCTTTGCAGTAAATATAAGATTCTAAAAATATGTATATAAATATCCTTCTGTCTTTACCTTGCGGCTAACACGTATTAAATTATTAAGAAAGCAAATAAGGAATAAAGGGTAATTAAAAGAGCTTTAGGAAATATGGTAAACAAATAAATGGATAGGAATCTTTTATATAGCTATTAACTACGTCTCCTCCCCCACTTTAGAACTTGACTGTCCCCTACTATAGACCAATCTGTATAACTGTGGAAGGCCTGCGCTTTTCTAAAGCTATGCCTAATCTAGATATTGTCTCCTAGGGGCAAAATTATACTACTATAATACCTTCTACGCCTGGCTGCTGCGACGCGCCGCTAAACGCGCCTTAGCCGCCTCTTTCTTCTTCTTGTGGTTTATTTTGCCTTGCCTTTTAGTTTCCTTCTCGGCGCGTTATTTGGCGACATCCTGCCGAATTTTAATATCCTTAACTACCTTTTAAGCAGGCTTTCGCACCCTTCCAATACTAGCAGTTAAAGGTGGTAATATAGCTGCCCTGGCTTTCTAACAGGCTTGGCAATTTTTAAGCATTGCGGTGGTATTAAGACTCTTAAACTTGGGCCTAGGCTTTATTATCTTATACTTCTTGCACTGCTGTACAGCCAATCTGGATTTATTAGCAAGCTTTAAGGTGCAGCGCGTTGGCCTAGGAGCTGGAGCAGGCGATATACTTTAAGGCGGCGGAGTAGGCGCGGTATTAGAGCCTAATTTGGAGGATATTAAGCTGGAATTACTATCTAATCCAGAGTTATCTATAGAGCTATCTATAGAATCGCTAATAGGCTCAGCATAAAATTCGCTGTTAGATATATTAACTAAAATTACAGCTGCTAACCTAATATTAGTGCACGCAGAACAACCCCATAAAAGTAGCCTTACTAGAGGTTGTATTCGCAATAGATAACTCTAGTGTAATAGATTGCTTTGCCCTCCTTCTTTAACACCTTCCGTTCCCCTTTATTAATATTGGCACTCTACTCCTCTTGCGCATAGTATTGTTGATTTTATTATTTAATGTTAATTTAAGTAACTCTTTAGCAGCCTAGTCCTTTTTAAACTTTTTTATTTAAGGAAATTTGTTTATTAGCTAGCTTTAAGCTAGCACCTTCCTAGCCAAACTAATTCGCTTCCATTAGTATTGGTATAAATTAGGGTCGTTTATGTTAAGAAGACTAGCAACAATTTGTTAGTATACGTTGTGGATACGCTAGTTATTTTAGATATCGTCTTTGGCTTTGCTGTTAAATTTTAAGTAAAGAACTAAGTCCTTAATTCCCTCTAAGGATGGCTAGCAATAGTAGGCGGGGACTATAAAGATTGGCAAAGAGCCTAAGGAGCTTAAGTTTAGGGCCATAGCTAATGCGGATTTAGCAGTAAATTACTACTAAGTTAGTAGGATTTGCTGCCCTTTTATATCTTTTATAAAAATGGGTCCAACTTCGGATTAATATTAGCATAAGCTTAAGCAGAGCTACCTTTTAATTGCCTATTTCCTACGGCATAGCGCCTTAAGTTTTAAGAGATTGCGAAAAGCGCCATATTGCCTAATTAGGTAATTAGTGGGCAACTAGATAAACCTCAGAGGCTCTAAATCTTAGCAATATTAAGTTTTTAAGATTTTAGCTTAGGGATGCCTCCGCTATCTCCCTACTACTTCCATACTAACGCAATATCTATACGCACTCGCACACGGCGGCGATTATATATATATAGAATAATTACGATTAAGTGTTAGGGTAGTAGAATTAGACCTTATTGTTGCTGTTAACTGGGGTTATTGGATGGTTTCTTAGTGGTGTATTTCACTATTCAGAAATACGGCTTTGGCCTTTTACCAAGGGTGCATGCTAATGCTTGCATAGAGTCGCGAGGATGCTTTGGAATACAGACTTGGCATAAATTACTATAGTATTTTAGCAATTATCGGTATTTAGGAGCATATAGAGGACGTCTTCTATTTATCGCGTTTACCCTCCTATAAAAATAAGCCGTTAACTTAATTAACTTTTTAACTTTACTTCTAAGCCTTTATATAAGTACGGTCTATGCTAAGCTAGTGCTAGTAAGGTGAAACCAGCTAGTGCTAGCGCTAACGGAGCTTTTTAAGCATTGCCCACCGTCCTCCGTAAGTTACCCCTTTTTAACACCAGTTGTCCTTGCTTGTATACTAACTTCTTATATATTACACCATAAGCCGGCGTATCTGCGTCTATTAGCGCTGTGTTGTATTATTTCCTAAAGGGCGTCCTATTCCTGTGTAAATATACTAAGATCACCAAACCTAATAGCTGCGATAGCTACTACGCGATAAGCGCCAGCAAGGCCTACGCTACTACACCTTTTGTATAGACTTTCTAAATGGTTATCTTATCCCTCTCTATACCTATAGTTACCACCGCCGTAGGTTCTAGAGCTTAAGTAGTATAATAATATATACTACTTCTAGGCCTAATGTTAAATCGTTTATACCACATAATGCAGATAGTATAGAATTGCTTAACCAACTAGGCGACCTACTAGACGAACATGGCACTAATACCACTAATACTACCAATATTAACAGCGACGATAACGATGATAAGGATGTAGAGGAATGCTATATATTAGATCTACTAACTAAGGAGGTAGAGGAGGACGAGCTTGCTAACAACTTTAGGCCTATATATTTATTTATTTATATCCTTACCAGGTAACTAGTTATAATATTCTCTAGTGCTAATATTATTGTCCTCTAATAGATAAGGAGCCAGATCTAGCGCTTAATCTATTTCTATAACTTATAGAATTATCGCAGATAATCTCACGCGCAAATTACGCCGAGCTATAGCGTATACTGCGAGACTGCAGTCTATATCTTCCTAGCCTTCAAAAACGAGAGGCCCGACTCCGCGGCATAACTAAAATTAAGCCGCGCTTAATTCACTGCTGCTATAATGCCTGTATAGCCTACACCGGCACCTACTCTGAGCTTTGTAGCTGTATTATTTATTACTAACCGCGATACTATATCGACAGCAATAAACCCCGGAAGACGTTTATATATATACCGCTTACATGGCGCCTATAGTTATAATATTAAAATGCGGAATAGGCAAGGATCCTAAAATTGTATAGGGAGGGCCTCTAGAGCACGAATATTAAGGACGGTCGACGCCTTTTTTGGGACGTCTTCGACGGTGATCTATACCGTTAATTCCATAAGATAGAGCTTAAGCTGTTTAGTAATCTATACAATATCGCTCTACACCTATTGCTTAACGGTGTTGATATTACTACTAGAAAGAACTTGTATATGGTATGTAGACTTAGCAGATCTAGCACAGCTATTAACAACCTTAGGTGACTCTAGTGATCCTCTATAACCTAAATCTGCCCCCTAAGCAACGATATTAAGCTAAGAATATCCTCGCGAGCCTTATAATACCGGGTTAAAAGAAGTATAAGAACCTAGATAGCTTCCTCCAGCCACTGGTTAATAAGTTGCTTGAGTTAGAGCATGGTGTTAATACATTTAATGGCAATAGTAGAGCTCTATTTAGGCTTCGTATATAGGTAACTCTGGTCACTGGTAGGCACTAATAACCTTAACTGTTTATTAACTAATATACTACTAGCTAATACGCCGGCAGCTACAGACGCCATGGGTATAAAGACTCCTAGCAATACAAAAAGTCTATGCCGTATATGTAATATTTAGGGAGAATATAGGCAGAGCTACTACTACGTTCCTTATACTAGTTATAGCCTTGGTTCACTGCCAATCCGAACGGAGCTCCGAATAATAATTAGCAACGTTGAAGAAGCTGACGATGACGCTATCCATATAAACTATGGGGTTGCTCGCAGCAGTATATTACTAAAGCTGTAGTTAATTTACTTTCCGCAAAGCTTTCCTACTGATATTATACACTGCGTGCTACAGAATATCTGCCTAATGCTATTTAGGCTGTGGGCTAAAAAGTTCCTTAAGAACAATAATGCTAACGACTACCAAGAAAGGCCTTCTTACCACTTATTGACTGCTGCTCTTAAAGGACTGGGTAATGTAATAGAAAATGCAAGGCCTTAAATCCCTAGATATTTAGGTTACGCGCCTTATTAAATTAATACACTGCATAATCTGTTTAAAGCAGCCGAATGGAAAGTATGGCTACTGCTTTATAGGGTACCTCTGCTTACTTAACGTATTAATAATAGCTACGTTGCAAATTTCTATCTGCTTAGTCTGCTATACTCACTCACTACCTAGCAGTAGATGATAGAGGCGGATATTGGTTAAGTACGTAAGCTTGCCAAGTTATTTATACAAAGCTTTAAACACCTCTATTACCGCGGTAACGCCTAAAGGATTTAAGTCTACACTGTTTAGATCCATTATACCCTCTACTTTGCCCGCTATATACAAGATTTAGGACCCGCTTGCTATTACTGGCAGTTTATTATAGAATGATATTATAGTATTATTAAGCCTAAGGCTTAATTAAAGTCGCAGTTAAGCGCAAGCCTCGCGAATATAGTTATAATTAGTGAACACCTAAATCACCGATTCTTTATCTGGCCGCGTTAGGTGCTTTAGCCAAATACTCTACGGCTACCTCTCCTACTTAATAAATTCTACTTAGAGCTAAATTATTCTTAAGTAATAAAACTTGAATATGTAATAAATTGGCGGCTCAATAGGTATATTAGCTTTAAATAATATAGACTTCAGGAGGATCTTGTTATTGGATCAAAACACTCTTAGCAACGGGGCGATATTAATTGAGATAGTTACCGGATCTGCTACCAAACGGACGCCAGCTAGCCTATTTTATTCGGTGAGGTTGTATTCTTTGTTGATATTACTAAGGTCACTAGCTCAGTAAACTAGACACTAATTAAAAAGCTTAATAGAGTTAATATTAACTAACAAAAGGGCGTTATAACATACAGCAAAGTTAGCCGTTTAAGATGGATTAAAGTTGATTGGATTTTATTACTAGTTGGGGTAGTGCGTGACGGTAATAGAAACCTTATTACTACCAACGTTAATCTGTTCTTATAGGAATTGCATACTAGCTTAGAGGCAAGTAGAGACTACGCGATTTAAGTCCTTATTCTAACTTAGACTACTTACTGCTGCACTATTGGGCCTTGGTTGCTGATTCTATAATTTAATCCAAATTAAATTATTCTACTAATGCAAATTTCTATGGCTTTAATATACATCAAAATCAAGTGTAATACGCTGTAGATTTATTTGCAATATACTATGGATTCTGCAGTAAAATACTACAGATTATAGTGTAATATACTACAGTTTCTGGCGTATTCGCGCAACTCTTGCGTGCGTATTTTACAGCAAACTTAGCTGCATATGCCTTAAAAACTGTAGTAAAACACTGCAAAATCAGTGGTATATTACTGCAATTTATAATGTAATTTACTTATGCGCGGTGACTGTAGGGTTAGTCGGGCTAACCTAATACCCTATTTAAACGTCAGTCGATTATATATTGTTACGGTTAAATTAAATTAGTTACTGTCGCCGTTAGACGTCTTTAATCAGCAGTTAAAGGTCCTATAATGGTAGATAGATAGCCTCTGTAGGAACCTCTCCCTTTGACCCTCCTTTATTAATTGATTGCCGCCCGTTTTAACGCCCATAGACTGGTTAACCAGAACGGTCTTTTTTATAGACGCAGATACGGATCTCTACACGGAGTCTTATATGGAGTTATACGCAGAGTCTATAAATACGGAGTATATAGGTGTAGAGCCTTGATTGGACAACAGTATGGCAGCTTAACTGGACGCCTATGTATACAAAGCCTTAATTAAACGGCAGATGCGGAGCCTTGATTAATTATATGCCTATATAGAGGTCTTAATCGATTGTCTATGGATATAGAACCTTAGTTATATATACCGCTGAAAATACCTTAAGTTAAGCCAGGGCCTTATTAAATCTTAATTAGTTAAACGCTGTCTTTGTATTTAAGTTAGGATAATTAGAGCTTTTAACCAGGCTGACTTTCTACCTTAATCGAATGACTAAACAATTAGTTATAGCACGTCGTCGCTAACTAGTTAGATAGTCTTTGTCAGGCAGTCAAGGCAGGCACGCAGACACGCATATAGGCACGCACGTAGACATAAATATAGAGTATATAATGTAGAGCTACTGATGCATAGCTAGATGCACAGCTAGACGCAGAGCTAGATGTAGAGTTTTGATATTAAACAACCAACTAAATAATTAAACCAAGTCAGAGCCTCTGCTATCTTGATTAACTGCCCAACTATTACTGCTGCTACTGCCACTATTCCGTCCAGCTATTTTGTCCCTGCTATCTCAACTGGCTGTTTTGTCTCTACTGTTTTATCTTGCTGTGCCGGATTTATACCGCTGCAAGATCTGCTAGATAGCTGTTCTGACCGACTTGTTTTAGGCCTAATACTGTTCTAACTGTTCTATTTTAACTACTGCTCCGACTGTTTTGTTCCACCGTTCCGACTGTTCTATTACTGCTGTTTTGACCGACTGCTATTAACCGACTGCCATCGACCGTCTGCCGCTACCGAGATTTCTACTATTAAAAGTTCTGCTGCTAGATGTCCTACTGCTTACTAACTGCTACCAAGTTCTTCTACTAACTGTTCTACCGCCGACCGTTCTACTTTGTTTTACTGCGCTAAATGTCTGCTTTTATTACTGTTTCTACTACCGTTACTGTTACTGCTGTTACTGCTGTTACTGCTGCCGTTATTATTTCTGGTTTACTGTTCTGGTTACTAGTAGGAAGATTGGATTTTAGCTATAGATAATAGAAGGATATCGTGGAATAGTTCTATAGGGCTACAGGCTGGTTTTTGATGCTATCGATAAGGCATTGATTAATAATCGCTATCATTAGTCAATAATCGATAATTATCGATAATTACTTGGCATTATAGTACGTGCCCAAGGCTAAATAATTTACAAAGGGAACTTGGAGGAAGGCTTCCAGAAAAGGTCCTAATAGCTACCTAATATTAGATATCATTCGTCTAAAATACCACTTCGTTTACAATGTTTTAAACACTCTACCCTCTTAAGGTTTTCTGCTCCCATCTACGCCCTTTCCCACGATACCGTACGACGTCCCCCTGAAAAGACTCGCTCTGGTTCATCGCTCATAGCTAGAATTGAGAGAATATCAATTGCCATATACGATAACCTTGGCCAACGTTTTCTTTGCTGATCTTAACACCACCATTTAAGCGCTAGCATCTTACCAATATCGTACGGTTCCCTATTACAATAATCTTGGTACTCGTCCTGACTTGCTGGTTGAGTATACTTGCCTAGCTTTTAAGTAATCCGATCAAATACGTCAAGTTCCTGCTCCTAAGGTCTCCTTTCGTACGACGGAGGACTTAGAGGAGTAGGAGCTTTTTCCCGGTAGGACTCCCAAAGCTCTTTAACCTTTTTTAATACGGGCTTAACCCACTTTGCTTTCTAGTTTGCCTTAATATACTTTATATAACGGTTTGGATGAAGAATAAGGGTGGCGGCGTAAAGTGGTAAGTCGTCCGTTTTACTATAGTACTTATTAAAGGTCTCCCACCCCTTTCTAATTTAAGCGCTAAACTCCTTATCAGAAGCATGTTCAGACTATTATATAGTATTAGTATTATCTAATTTAGAAGGAAGTCTACTTACAAGCACAGCTTTAAAGTACTAAACAATAATATCCATAGTAAAGAGCACACTATTGATTGTTGCGTGGTCACCTTAAGTCTCTAGAGTTGCTCGGTGGAATAGTTAAAGGAATTCCTTAATCGTATAAAGCCGTTTCCAGTCCTCTAGAGAGAGATAGTCTGCCTAAAGCGTGGCAAAGTGGTTCTTAGTATAGGTATTAATAGCTCCCGCCTTTTAATCAGCTACAGCTAGCATTTAAAACCAGCTATTCCATCTCATACAGTTATTAAGTGGAATTATTCTCTCCGCTAGATCTTTAAACTCCTTCGTACAACCAGCAGAACTGCGGATGTGTATAATAATATTATAAAGCTTACCAAGTAGTCCCATAACCCGAAAGGTTGCCCGTTTCTCCTCTTTATCCACTACCTCTCCTTTTCCTTCTTGTTCATCGTACAACTCTAGTTGCTCTATTTTAATTAGACCATAAAATAGGAAGGCTTATACGGCTAAATTAATAATATGGCCAGTACAGCGGATCCGCCAATATATAGAATCCCATTTAATATCCTCCTCTTTCTAGAGATAGGCTTCTACCGTACAACAAAGTGTATTATTTGAAGTGGCGTTATCACAAACGATAGACCCAAGCTTTCGTACAATACCATAGTCCTTAAGGACTGGGAGAAGAGTGGCGAATTACTCATTTCCGCTATGGTTTGCTACCGTACGAAGCGCGAGGAGGGCCTTTAAGCGCTTCTCTTAACTACGGTTAACAAAGTGGGCGTAGATCCCCAGAAAAAGGAGCCTATTTAGGAAGGTCCAGATATTAAGTAAAAGATAAATACTTAATATTACTAACTAAAGTTTCTTTCGTACAACGTCTTTATAAGTCTACTAGGACTACTTAATCTTCTTCATAACTTAAGAGTGTGCCATAGTTATAAAGTTAGACAATTCTGGATTGAGTACTTAGCAAAAAGCATAAAATTCAGGCCATTCAACAACTCGAAAAAAAAGGTTTTGTACAACAATTAGGGTAATTAAAGCCTCATTAATTACATCCTAATTTAGATGTTTTTGGTAGACTTAAGTACTAATCTCTTCTGTTTGGCCTAAAGACTCTGCTTAGGTATAAAGTTGCTATAGTTAACGGACGGTTTCTTCTTAAATTGGACCCGGAGTTCGGTCGATATATATTCCATGCTTTGACTTAAGATGTCCACGCATATTTATACTAACCGAAGTGCTATACGGTGGTGTCGCTGTACAGTGTATACAGAACTTGAGCCGAGAATTCTCTCTATTGTGTGCCGTTCGAGTATGGACCCATATCGTATAAGCAGATTTACCCCTTCCTTTTAATTCAGTTTCGACCGAATTATGGGTAGTTAAAGGCGCAGGAAGAGATAAATTAATTTCAGAATCCATAATTTGTACAGAATAATTAAAGAGAAGGAAGAAGTTCAGAAATTTTAGTTAAGCGGTAAGAATTATCAATAAGAATTAATAATAATTGATTGTTGTTAATAACGATTATTAATCAATCTTATCAATAATAAGTTATCGGAGGTTGGGGTTAAGCTTGGCGTAACCTTGGGTTACGCACAACCCCCTAAGGTCTATAACATATTGTTCAAATATCACCCCCCCCCTTTAGTGGTGGCCCCTACTTTTTCGACGCGTCTTTAAGGCCTAGGTTAGTACTAGGTTAGTATAGAGGTTCTTATTACGCGCCATTAACCTCACCATCGCCTTAACAATTCTATTTTCCAACCCTCTACTGTTTTCGTGCCTGCGCTAGCTCCTAGCTCGCGCGGGGCTTCTGATTTTATATAGAAAGGCCTGCTATAATTCTAATTTTATAACATAGAGCCCTCTTCTTCTCCTTCTCTATTAATATTTACGCGTTATTTACCCGTGCCGCGCTTACGCGTCTGCCCCCTTGCCTCTTGTGGATATAGAGTCTCTTAAGAATCTTCTTACCCTACAGTCTACTATAAAAGCCCCCCTAGCTTCCTCCCCCTATAGCCTTTAGAACGAATTCAAGGCCCAGATAGTACGGCTATAGAATATTTATAAGGCCTAGCGCTTAAAGAATACTATAAGGGCGTATAAGCCAAAGCAGAAAGAGTAGGAAGACTAATACGCGAGACTAAAAGGCAATACAGACAGCGCCTAGGTAACGGAAGATAAGCTTTACTTATTTTTAGAGCAGTAAGTCGTCAATTAAGAATCGCGGGCCGCTAGCTATTAAAAACGGAAGTTAAAACAAAAAGAGATATAAAAAGATAGCAAGCGGGTAAAGAAGAGGCAGAAGACAACCATAGAAGGGCCACTAAGGGGAAAGGTAGCCGCAGGGGAGAAAGCTATAAAGGAAGAGATATGGGACAAGGAGGCCCTAGACGCCCTATTTAATAAAATAGTCCAATACTTAGTTATAAATAGCTACGTCTCCGCTATTACTAAGCTCTATATATGGTAGTTGGAAGGCAAGACCTTATAGCCACTGCGGGAGGTGAAGCTCTTAGCGGTACTAGACAGCGTCTGCTACAATAAGGACCAAATTTAACGCGTTAACTTTATTAATTAAGGCCTATTTATAATTACTAGCGGCTATAACGTTAAAGGGCTTAAAAAGGCAATTACTTAGTACTAGAAGATAGGCTCTAAGAAGCTAGGCTTAATTAAGTCTTACCTTTAAACTACAGCCGAGCATTTATTAGGTTTGTATATACCCTATTTAGCCTATATAGCTACCGTTTTCTAACCTACTTAGGCCATACTACCGTTACCTAGGGTAAAAGTAGATAGGACGTTTAGCTTACTAACCTTATCCTTATTAAACTAGAGAATAAAGGGCCTAAACTAGACAAGTTAGCGCTGTGTATAATTATATTAATAATATAGGGGAAGCAGAATTAATACGGCAAGGTTAAGTATATGGGCTGTATATATAATACTAACCCTATCCTCTGCCCTCTCTCTGCAATAGCCTTCTACTTCTTTAACCGCTGGGGCAAGGACGGCGCTAAGAGCTTCCTATCCTTTTAGCAACTAGAGGACTACTATAGCCTATATATCTTCCCTGGTAGTATTAAAGTACCGCAACAGCCGTTAAGCTATTATACGCAGTTTAAATGGAATAAAAAGATATTCTAGGGGGTAGGGATTTACTTAAAGGAGAAGACCTATAGCGCCTATAAGTAGAGCGTCCGGCACACTAAGCTTAGCGGCGTTAAGGAAACCTAAATTAGACGGGCTAGACGCTAGAATATAGACGCGATAATAGAAGCCTACCTCAGCTATCTACCCTATATATTTATATGGTTAATTGCCAGCTTCCTAAAGGAAGGAAAGGGCTACTTTCTTCCCTACACACAAGAGGTGCCAGAGGAGGTACTTTACTTAAAGATATAGCCTAAGACTGATATCTGGCTAAAACGCATGGAGACCTACCACCCAGAGAGGGCCGATAATAAGGTTATACAGCTTGACCTTATAGGCTTAGGATTTCTACGCCTCCTCTACACACTTAAGGTAATCCTATTATAGGACTTAGTAATCCTATATAAGCAGTTCCCACTCTACCCTCTATAGAAGGACTCCCTCTTTGGCTGCAAGGAGTACCAAAGGTTTACTATATAGGTAGAAAGCTTACTAGCTAACATAGTTACGCTAGACAAGACAATAATGCGGAAATACTAGCCCACCTATAAGGCCGTAGCTAAGCTAAAATACAAGGCCGCAATCTCTAAAATAAAGGGGGTTTAATTACGTATACAGACGATCTTAAAACGCCTTAGCGAGATAAAAAGGTTATTAGCATTATTTATACCTATATAGATCTAGTAAGGGAAGATAGGTATCTAGATAGGGCCTATAAAGTCTATATATCCGTCTTTAGACGGCCCTATACCCATATCTATACCTGTACCTGTACTTATACCTATACCCACATCTGTTCCTAAACGCGTTAATAGCTAGATTCTATCTTTAGATAAACCCTCTTCTATATATCTAACCCCTATAGAGATACTAAGGGGTCCTTAACTGTCTACCACTATAGAGCCTGCTTAGCTATCTACTATAACATCTACTATACCCCCGCAGCAGCTGCCGCAAGCTTTTACTATACCCCCGCCGCAGCTGCTGTAGGCTAACGCTTAACCTCTTCCATTTATTCTTAACCCGTAGGCGCCGCTAAGGAAATATAAGATGCTTTAGGGTAGTAATTTGGTGTTCTAGCTCTGGACTAAGTAGACTTTAAGGCTAGTAGGTAGGCCATTAATTAAAGCTCTTAATTACTGCTAGGGGGCGCGCTGGCGGGTTAATAGTAAGGTAATATTCTATAGCCATTACCGTAGGATAATTAAGGATATTAGACGGCGTATAGAAGACAATATAGCAAGAGACAAGAGACAGGCTATTAACCAGCTAGAACAGCTATAAGGTCCGCGTTCTTTAGATTAGCTTTATAAAAATATCTAAATAGTTATTTTACTGCAGTAACCAAGACACCTTAATATATAACTGCCTCTATATATAACTGCACTATAGTAACCGACCAAGACGCCTCAACGTATAACTATACTGCAGTGACTAAGACGTCTTAATATAGGACTACTGGTAACTGAGACGTCTTAATATAGGACTGCACTATAGTGACCAAGACGTCTTAATATACAACTGTACTATAGTAACTAAAACGCCTTAATATAGGACTGCACTACATTAACTAAGACGCCTTAATATAGGACTATACTACAGTAACCAAAACGTCTTAATATAGGACTATATTACAGTAACTAAAACGCCTATTATATATTGGGGGGGCTAATTTGGCGCGGTTACAACCCGGGTTAATATAAGGTTAGGGCTACCCCTATTAATAACGCACCTAAACCCCATACTTGGTCGCGCAGCGACCGCCCCTAAGTACCTTCGCACGCGATTTTAGGCGAAAAGGTATATAATATGTGTTAAATTGGTACCTCTAGACAGTCGCGTAATATTACTCTAAATTTATAATACCTAAACGCGTTCCATTCCTATATTAAGGCGTCTTAGTTACTGTAATATAGTCCTATATTAAGACGTCTTGGTTACTGTAGTATAGTCCTATATTAAGGCGTCTTAGTTAATGCAGTGCAGTCCTATATTAAGGCGTTTTGGTTACTATAGTGCAGTTATATATTAAGACGTCTTAGTCACTATAGTGCAGTCCTATATTAAGACGTCTCGGTTACTAGTAGTCCTACATTAAGACGTCTTAGTTACTATAGTGCAGTCATACATTAAGGCGTCTCAGTTAGTCACTATAGTGCAGTTATATATAGAGGCAGTTATATATTAAGGTATCTTAGTCACTATAGTAAAATAACTATTTAGATATTCTTATAAAGCCAATCTAAAGAACGCGGACCTTGTAGCTATTCTAGCTGGTTAACAGCCTATCTCTTATCTTTTACTGTACCGTCTTTTACGCGCTGTTTGACATCCTTAATTATCCTACAGCAATGGCTATAAAACATTGCCTCGCCGTTAACCCGCCAGCGCGCCCCCTAGTAGTAATTAAGAGCTTTAATTAATAGCCTACCTACTAGCCCTAAAGTCCACTTAGTCTAGAGCTGGAATACTAAATTACTACCCTAAAGTATCTTATATTTCCTTAGCAGCGCCTACAGGTTAAAAATAAATGGAAGAGGTTAAGCGTTAGCCTACAGCAGCTGCGGTAGAGGTATAGTAGAAGCTTACGGCAGCTACTATAGGGGTATAGTAGACGTTATAGTAGATAGCTAAGCAGGCTCTATAGCGGTAGACAGTTAAGGACCCCTTAGTATCTCTATAGGGGTTGGATATATAGGAGAGGGTTTATCTAAAGACGGAATCTAGCCGTTAACGCGTTTAAGAATAGACGCAGGTATAAATACAGGTATAGGTATGGGTATAGGTACAGGTACAGGGCCGTTTAAAGATAGATATATAGACTTTATAGGCCCTATCTAGATACCTATCTTCCCTTACTAGATCTATATAGGTGCGAATAATACTAATAACCTTTCTATCTTATTAAGGCGTTCTAAGATTGTTTGCACGCATAATTAAACCCCCTTTATCTTAAAGATTGCGGCCTTATGTCTTAGCTTAGCTACGGCCTTATAGGTAGGCTAGTATTTCCGCATTATTATCTTATTTAGCGTAACTATATTAGCTAATAAGCTTTCTACCTATATAGCAAACCTCTGGTACTCCTTACAGCCAAAGAGGGAGTCCTTCTATAGAGGGTAGAGCGGGAACTGCTTACATAGGATTACTAAGTCCTATAATAGGATTACCCTAAGCGTGTAAAGGAGGCGTAGAAATCCTAAGCCTATAAGGTTAAGCTATATAACCTTATTATCAGCCCTCTCTAGGTGGTAGGTCTCTATGCGTTTTAGCTAGACGTTAGTCTTAGGCTATATCTTTAAGTAAAGTACCTCCTCCGGCACCTTTTACGTGTAGGGAAAAAAGTAGCCCTTTTCTTTCTTTAGGAAGCCAGCGATTGACCGTATAAATATATAGGGTAGATAGCTAAGGTAGGCTCCCATTATTACGTCTATATTTTAGCGTCCGGCCTGTCTAATTTAGGTCTCCTTAATGCCGCTAAGCTTAGCGTGCTAGACGCTCTACTTATAGGCGCTATAGGTCTTCTCCTTTAAGTAAATCCCTACCCCCTAGAATATCTTTTTATTCTATTTAAACTACGTATAATAGCTTAACGGCCGTTATAGTACTTTAATGCTACCAGGGAAGATGTATAGGCTATAGTAGTCCTCTAGCTGCTAAAAGAATAGGAAGCTTTTAGCGCTATCTTTGCCCTAGCGGTTAAAGAAGTAGAAGGCTATTGCGAAGAGAGGGTAGAGGATAGGGTTAGTATTACGCATATAGCCTATATACTTAACCTTGCCGTGTTAATTCTGCTTTCCCTATATTATTAATATAATTATACACGGCGCTAACTTGTCTAGTTTAGGCCCTTTATTCTCTAGTTTAATAAGGATAAGGTTAGCAAGCTAAATATTCCAT
>Ga0307507_10003250_pt1 | contig 32015 bp, 6 predicted proteins | sample 7_EM_MG_FD_207223 | JGI IMG/M metagenome (GOLD analysis project Ga0307507, IMG submission 207223) | Populus trichocarpa ectomycorrhiza microbial communities from riparian zone in the Pacific Northwest, United States - 7_EM | ecosystem: Host-associated > Plants > Roots > Unclassified | place... | reverse complement strand
AAGTGGTTGTTAAGATATTAAAGTATGAATTTCCTAAATTTTGGTGTATTTTGACGTCGGACACTCGGTGGTGTCGGACACTCGGTGGTGGAATACGTTATAGGATTAAATATTATAGCATATTAAGTTATACTTATAGTGCCAATAGTAATAGCCGGGATAGGAAGAAGAAGTAATATACCCTATATAGAAGTCCACCTTATAGCAATAAGTAACGGTGGATATTATATTTATACTACTAAACTGTCTTGGGTTCCGATACTTAGCTATTGCTTAAGAGTACATATCTAGATAGGTGGAAGCTTGGGCCCTTTGGAATAAGGATATAAAAAGTATAGCAAAGTTCCTCTATAAAGACGTTATCTACCAATGGGGAGTGTTCGGACAGCTCTCTATAGATAGTGGAGAAGAGAATGCTAATATTACTACTACACTCGCGGAGCTCTATAATATTAAAAGGGTTATAGCTTCCGCATATTACCCGCAGTTACAAGGCTTTATAGAGCGAGGTTATAAGCCTATAGTGGATACTTTAGCAAAGATAAAAGGCTTATAGCTAGACAATCTTTATATAGTCTTATAGGCAGATAGAACGACTGTTAAGAGGTCTATAGGAATGACACTAGTAAGGGTTATATACGGATATAAGTATATCCTTTTTGTCAAACTCTACATACCCACCTGGCAGACGCTGCCTTAGGAAATAGTCTAGACTACTATAGAGCTACTAGCACTTTGCGTAAAGCAGTTTAACTAAAGAGATGTAGATATATAAGAAGCTGTTGCGCGTATAAAACGACTAAGAGTTATAAACAAAGAGTATTTTAATAACACCTACCGCATTCGCCAGGACGGATTTAAGGTTGGAGATATAGTTATACTCTATAACATGTAGCTTAAGTAAGACTATTCTAGCAGTTGTAAGTTAGATCTAAAATAGCTGGGCCCGTTCCGCGTATATAAGAGTTACCCTTATAAAGGATAGTACTTAATTAAGGATCTTAACGGTATGCTATTTTGTGATTAAACTCTAGGGAATAAATTAAAGAGGTTCTATTAATAACAGATATTTAAGGTCTATTAAAAGGACCGGCTTAACTAGTTAGGCGGAACTATACTATAAAAAATAATAGCAGAGCTAAAGCCTAAGGAGGATGTTATATAAAATCCACTAGTATCGCAATGCTATATATTTTAAGAAGTGCGTGTTCTAGAAAGATTATTTAATAGAACTAAGTACAAAATATTTAACTAAGGGATAGTTAAGTTCTAAGGTAGGGGAGGGGATATAGATAACAGCTGTATAATCTATTTATTTATTTGCCGTATTTCCTAAAGCTCTTTCTATTACGCTTTCTTATTTGCTTTTTTTTAGTTATAGAAATCTAATATGTGTTAACAGTAAGGTAAGAATAAAAGAATGTTTGTATATAACTATCTAGTATTGTTTACTATAAAGATATTAGTTCTGCTTACCGCCTTTACTAAGCTAATAGCGATTTTCCATCCTAGGGATGGAAAATCATAATTAGTTTATTTAATAATTAGCGCTGGCAGAACTCCATACCGCTACTGGGTTTAGTGGACTATTTATATTAGGAAACCCTATTAAGAACTTTACCTTTTCGCCCTTAATAAACCTTAAAGATAACTATAATTAGCTAAAGCATAAACTAAGCAGAATTAATAATAGTATACTTATTATGTCTTCGTCTAGCAGACCACTGGTACTGTATAAAGGAGCTAAGTAATAGATTAATAATGTCCTTATAGAAGTTAGAGGCTTTGCAGTTAATTAGTGTTATATAGTACTTATCTAAATCTATAACAAGATTCTACTCGAGAGAGAGAACTACGTAGATGCTGCTAGTATAGTAGTTAATTTCGTTAATTATAATAATAGGTTATAAGCATCTTTAGGAAAGAACGCGTTCTTAATAATCTTTAAGGATATCTCTAATGTTAGTAAGATGGTAAAAGATTAAAGGAATTAGTGTAATAAAGCTAGAGAAACTATCTAAAAAGCCTAGGGACAGGGTGTTCTTAATAGGCTGCTAAAATATATAGTCTCCTACTACTTTCTTTTTACTGCCTAAAAGCTTACCGTTTACCTACTTTATAAAGTAACAGCGCGAGTTAATAAAGCCCTAGTTAAGAGGCTTAATTATCTAGGATATAGTATTAAGAACACTACTTAACTATAGCTAACTAACTTTGCGCTTATGCCTAAAATGTTAAGAAGAGCAATATTAGATTAGGTAGTAAATAAGTATAATTTAGGGAGATACTTAACTGGCTTCCTTATTCTAAATAAGGACCTACCGCTAAGAAGTAGGAGACTAGCTACTATGGGACTAGAGATTACCAATATTAAAATTAGATAAGTAGGAGAGAGCTTAGCTCTTACACTATAAATATATTTATAATATACTTCTAATATAATAAATCCCTTAGCTTTTTAGCCATTAACACCTATTTAAGGAGGAGGTGTTAGTATTATACCAAGCCCGTTCTAGTAAGAATTACCTATATTAGTGGACTTGCCTTTATTATTTATAAATAAAAGCATTCTTATGGCTAGAACGCCTATTGGCTCGCCCCTGTGACTACTAGTATCCTCTTTAAGGAGGAATCTAAGGAGAGGGCTTACAGTTACCTATCCAGAAGTAGAAGGGCTAGGAGTGGAATCACTATTTAATAAAAACGTTATTAAGCTAGAAGATAATAAAGAATACATTAAAGAGGCCATAGACGCTGTAGTAATACTCCGCGCGAAATAAGGATGTAACTATAAGGATAATATACTAGCTTATTTTAAGGCGTCCCTAAACTAAACCACCAAAATCAAACTAACTGAGGTTATAAAGCTCTTGCGTAGTTAGTATAGGGCGGCTGGTTTAAACCTAGAAATATATAAGGTTTGCTAAATGCACACATAAGCTATAAAAGGGCGTATAGGTTTAGCAATAAAGGGTCTAAACTATACCGCGCTATATTATAGACTCTATTTAATATATTACGCTCACAATTACCTAGGCACTATAAAGATAGACCCTACTATATACTCCTAGTTCCGAAAAGCTTATAGGCCTCTAGTTCTATCTAACTCCTTAAGACTATATAAGTTTATTTATAACTCGGCACCAAGGTTTTCCTATAATAGGGAGGCTTTACTTAATTAAATACTGTTACTAAATAACCAAGATATATGGCAGTGAGAAGGATCCGTAGTTTTAAATATATTTAGGTAGTAGTGGGATTCTAGCATCTTAGCAATAATTAATAAGGAAATATATATATACCGCCATTATTAGCATCTAATTAATAGGCAACTAAATTACAGCTAGTTAAAAATAATGGTTTATAGTCTCTGCTAATAGCTAATAAGATAAGACCCTTAGTATTATTATCTCTATTACGCTTTTAGGCCTAATAGCTAGTGGCGACTTATTTCCTACCCTTATTATACTAAATTCGCGGTTAAAGGAGACTCTATAGCTTTCCGCTATATTAACGTTAATATTCCCTTGCTCCTTAAAAGTGGATATAGTACCAACATAATCTAAGGGGGCGTTTTTTTGGATAATAAGACTAAGGATAACTGCATAATTATTCTTCCTGGTATGCATTATTACTTAGAGTTATAGTAGGTAGATCTTAAAGTGTGGGGATTAGCTAAGGGTAATAGATTTATATATAAAATCTCAGACTATAACTAGACCGCTAAGAATATAGAGAAATATATAACTGACTAGGTAGCTCAGCTATGTAAGAAGGGAGATGTATATATAACCATGCCTTACCTTCCTTATAGAGCGAAAGGACCTTTAACTGGGACCCGGCGAATAATACTACTATAGTTTATTAGTATTTAGGACAATTATAATAACCTTAAGGTTACTAAAGGGGGTACTTAGATAGAGTTGGCAGATACGCACTAAGACTTAAAAGCGCCGCCCTATATACTATCTAGACATGCCAATCTCTACGGCGCAATTCTATATTGCTTCCCTGCAGTAGTTAAGCTTATGGCTGCTAGCGCTCTATCTAACACCCTTCTTAGTAACGATAATAGGATTCTCTAGTAGTGATTTAAGATTATAATCTTCTTCTTACCGGTAACAGGAATAAAGTTGTAAAATAAATACATTCCTATTATCTAAAGGCCGTTAAGAACTATAAGGATGTGTTTTAGCTTATATATATAACTAAAGTGGAGCGCTTTAACAGCCGCTTGTACTTCTACTGCGTTAATAATGGAATTAAGCCTTTAACTATTACAGTAGATCCAAGTAGAGTACCTCCAGTTGTTATAGAAGGATAGAGTTATGCGGAGCTGCCTAGAGAATTATAGAACAGAACTGAGTAAGTGGAAGGACGCGAAAGAGCTATATTATCTAAGAGCCGCTAGTCTGATATATCTTATACTGCTTAGCCAGGCGGATGAGAATGGTCTTATTTAACTAGAATAGAGTCTCCTTGTTTACTATCTTGGGTTTATAGTAAAGGTAAGAAACGTATATAATTACCTATTACGCCTTTGTTTTGAAGGTAAGGAGTTTTAGAGTTTTGGAAGTCGTTAGGGAATAATAACTTGGGTAGGGGAGGTATGTAGTAGTATAATTTAGCCCCCTAGATTCAATATCTAGATTAGGCGTAGCTTTGGGAGAGCCTAGGCCTTCTATATATTTTATATAGATTGGTCTAGAGCCCTTAGAGTCTTAAATAACTCAGATAAGGCTAATAGATAGATAGTTTCTTTCTTAGAATACACTCCTTTCTTCTCTCTCTACAGACTGCGTGCTTATTAACGGCTTCTCACTAAAGGCACCGTGACTTCCTATCTATAAGAGCCCGTACCCTCCCACACTAAAAACGCAAGAGCGGATGCACTTAGTAAAAAGGCAGAGTTGCAAAATAATAAAAAGCTATTAGGCGCTATGCTAAAGAAAGATAAAGACGAATTAATTAGGTATAATTACCTAAAGCTAGCAGCTATGACGGGAGGACTAAAACAAGTTTATAAAATACTAGAAAGTATATAGTTATAAAAGATCTAAAAAGCACAAAACAAGGATTTAGAGTTAGATTAGTATAAGCACTAAGAAGCTATATATATACCAAAAGCAATTACAGAAGAATTTATTAAAGAATTCTATAAGGGAATGACTTAAGGATATAATAAAGCTACAAGCTTAGTATTAAGGCTTTAAGAAGAGTATATTATTTAAGGAATCTAGAGACTAGTAAAATAAGTTACTAAAGAATATCTAGATTGCTAAAGGAATAAACTAATAAGGTATAAGCTGTATAGAAGGCTATAACCTATTAAAATACTAGAAAGACTATGGGAGGTTATATTATAAGACTTTATTATAAAGTTGCTAAAGTTAAAAGACCCTATTACCAGATAGGATTATAATGTAATCCTTATAATAGTAGATAAGTTAACTAAGTAGAGCTATTTTGTAGTATATATATATAATAAAGCCTTATAGAAAATACCACGGTAGACTGGTTATTAGGCTAAGTTATATAGGTAAATAGGAAGTTAACAATATAACAGTATAAGTAATAACTGGTAGAGTAGTTGCCTAATAAATTAACTCTAATTATATTCTAAAATTTACTACAAAAAAAGGAACTATCTAGGTAGGGACTGTAGTCCTTTAAATATACATCCGTACTCCTAAGAAACTCTCCTTATATATAAGGTATATATTATATATATTATATATACATTCCGTTTATACATCGCGTACTCTATATACAATATTATATAACCTTAGTTACTATTCCTTATTATATAGTTTTACTAAATCTATCCTAGACTATATTGCTATTAACCAACTAGCTTCTTCTAACTCTTCTCCTAGTAGTTATAATATTATACTTAAAGCGTCCGTAATATTATCTCCCTCCTCTTTATCTTTGTCCTTAAAGATTCTTAATATCTCTAAGTTATCTACTAAAGGTATAATGTCCGTTTAGTTAATTTAGTTAATATTATTACTTATTATACCTAAAGCTCCTTCTTCTTTACAAGCGCAATAATATGCTTATACTATTGCTGCTATACTATCTCTTAGTAAGATAATACCGTCTCCCTATTCTTATTGTGCAAAAAAGAGGTTGGTTTATATTATACTAGCAAGTCCCTTATCTTAGCAACCCTCTTCTTACTTAAAGTGCACTAAAGTAAATATTTAATCGTCCTATAACGTTCGCTCAGTTTCTAACACTAAATATGCGCGTTCTATTACTCTTAACAGTCTTTAAGTACCCTTATTAATTGCTACTAGGGTCCTGGGTTTAATCTACCGCTATAAAGCTTAATGGTAAGCTAACTTAGGCTCTAGCTAATTTAAAATGTTCTTATAACGCAAAGCAGAGGGCCCTTAAAGCCCGCATCGCTGCGTCTACTTAACTACTTTGTCTTAAGAAGGTTCATAAAAAGGTTTATTTTAAGGAGTGGAAACTTATAGAATAAGGCCTTTAGGAACTTAGCGACGAAAGAATAGATTCTCTTCTAATAAAGAGGGAAATAACTCCGAATATATTAGTAGGTGCTCCTCTTAAGTCCCCCTTAGGTGGTTCATTCTTTGGCGATTCTTCTTTATTAATACTACCTAACCCTTTCTCTCCTAATACTCCTATACCTTTTCTATAGCATTTTTTAAGTTATTTAGTAGCTCCTAGGTAGTCTTATTATAGCCTATCCACTTAACTTTATATTACGTTTTATTATTAACGTCCTTGTAACTAATAATCTTTAAAACTTCCCATTTATTCTCTTCTTATCCTCTATATATATCTACTTTATAAACTAGTAGCTTAATATTCCTATATGCTGGCTCTAGAATTATAATATACTATATAGGGTAGATCTTTATTTTCTCTAGTAAGTTAAGTCTATATATAACTTCTAAGATCTTTGCTTTAACTATAAATGGTCCTAGTTTAATATGGTTTAACTTTTTACTTAGTCGTTAACTCTTAAAATTTTTGTGTAGTAGCTATACTTTATCTCCCTCCTTAAGATCTGGTCCCTTAGATCTCTTACAATTATAGTACCTTTTTATTCTTTCTTATACTAGTTTAGCTATTTCTCTAAGATATATATAAAGACTTATTAAGTTCTCCATTCCCTCTTTAGCTATGCTACTTATTTTCTTTACTTATTATAGCAATAATAATATTCTTAGTTTATACCCGTAATTCGCCCTAAAAGGTAATATGCCTATTCCTTTCTATAGTGTTGCATTATATATAAACTATATAACTAGTAGTAACAATACCCAATTTTTCTATGCGTAATTAATATAGTGCCTTAGATACTATTCTAACGTTTAGTTTAGTTTCTCTGTTTATAGGTAATATATTATTAACGTTACTGCTTAAACCCCTTATTTGGCTAAGAATACCTCCTAAAATACTATTATAAATCTTAAATCTCTATCTAATATAACCTTTATTAGTGCTCTATGTCTTACAAACACTTTTTTAATATAGACTCTAGCTATATCCTTCGCTAAGATTTCTTTTATACACGCTATAAAGTAACCCTACTTAGTTAGCTTATCTACTATTACTAAAATTATATCGTAATCTTGTCTGGTAATAGGATCTTTTAACTTTAGCAACTTTATAATAAAGTCCTATAATATAACCTCCTATAGTCTTTCTGGTATTTTAATAAGTTATAGCCCTTTGTACGGCTTATACCTTATTAGTTTTTTTTTTAATAATCTAGACATTCTTTTATAACTTGTCTTACTAGTCCCCAAATTCCTTAAATAATATACTCCTCTTAAAGTCTTAACACTAAGCCTATAGCTTTGTTATGTCCTTACGTTATTCCTTTATAAAACTCTTCTATAAACTCCTTTGCTACTGCTTTTAGCATATATATAGCCTCTTAGTGCTTGTACTGCTCTAACTCTAAATCCTCTTTTTATGCTTCTTAAATCCTTTATAACTATATACTTTCTAGTGCCTTATAGGTCTTTTCTTCTCTTATTACTACAACTTTAGGATAATTATACCTAATTAACCCATCCTTATCTTGGCGTAACATTACTCCTAACGGCTTCTCTTTGTTCTACAACTCTGCTTTCCTACTAAGTGCGTCAGCTCTTGCGTTTTTAGTACCTTTAGTATACTAAATTTTAAAGTAATATTCTACAAGCATTTCCGCCTATCTAACTTGTCTATAGTTAAGTTTCTTTATAGTTAGGAACCCTATTAGGTTCTTATAATCTGTCTTAACCATAAATAGCTTTTCTATGCTTTATAAGAATGCTCTCCACTCTTTAAGTGCTGCAACTATACCTAATAATTCCTTATTGTAAATGTTATAGTTTAACTCTAGTGGTATTATTTTCCGACTATAATACGCTACTAGATACTATCCGTCTAGATGCTTCTATAGTAGGCATACTTCTAATGCAAAGTCTAATATATCTATTTCCATAACCGTGTCTAACTTTAGTTGGTAGATCTTAAGAACTGGATCTTGGGTAAATAACTCCTTAAGTTCTTTAAATAACTTCTTTTATTTACTACCCTATATCTATAGTTCCTCCGTTTTTATAAGTCTTATAAACAGCTTAATATTCTTTAATTACTGTGCTATAAACCTCCTATAGTAGTTATAAAACCCTAGGAATAATCTTAACTATATAACATTCTCTAGTTCTTACTAACTTACTATAGCTTTAACTTTCTTTAGGTCTATGCTAATCTTACTTAGTTTAATAATAAAATTAATAAAATTAATCTTCCTAGTAAAGAACTCGCATTTCTTAATTGCTACTGGTATCTTTTCTTCTTATAGTCTTTTTAAGACCTACTTAATATATTCTCTATGTTCTACCTTGCTTTCTAAGTAGATAATAATATTATTAAAATATACTATAATAAACTTATCTAGGTGTTCTCCTAATACACTATTAATTTGTTTCTAAAATATTACTAGTATGTTTATAAGCCTAAACTATATTACTAATAGTTTATATAGTCCTTCCTTTAGCCTAAAGGCTACCTTTTATTTATTATCTTCCTTAATCCTAATCTAATAGTACGCCTATCTTAAATCTATCTTTATAAAGATTCGCGCGTTACCTATTTTATTTTAGATTTCGCTAATTAAGGGTAAAGAATACCTATCCTTCCTTATAATGCTGTTTAACTATTTATAGTTAATATACATCCTAAGTTTTCTGTTTTTCTTTAGGATAAACAGTACTAGATATCCCGCTAATAACTATAATAATCTAATATACCCCTTTTATAGGGTTTCCTAGACAAACTCTTCAAGTGCTACTAACTTGGTTTTAGTAAGCTTATAAATTAGAAAGAACTTTAGACTTATTCTTAGTTTTAATTCTATCTTATAGTCCTATGCTATATATTTTAACAGTTTTTTACTTTCTAGGCTCTATAACTTTTTACCATACTTATAGTATCTCTTTAGTATATAACTTAAGCTTTGCTTAGTCTCTTTATAAGTTACTCTAACTTAGTACTATACTACCTTAGTTTACTACCGCACTTTATATTATTATATATTTTTAATATTAACCTAACCTATAACCTAATTAATTCTTAGATTATATTCCTATAATTAAGGCATTTCTAATATCGCCTTATCCCTTCCTAATAGTAGGATATTAAAAGACATCTTAACTAGTTTCCCTTTAATGGTTAACTAAATTGGTCCTATCTTAAGATTAATAATACCTCCTCTATAGGCTATTGGATCTTCTAAAATTGTTATTAATAGGTATAAGTGTTCTTTCTATTTGTATAGTAACCCCATCCTTTTAACTACTATTAGTAATATATAGTTTCTTATTACTCTACTATCTACTAATACTTTAAACCTCTAATCTTGCCAACTAACTCTTAAGTTTAGGTATTGTCCTATGATTCCTTTAAGGGTCTAAGACTCTACTACTAGCTCCCTCTAGTCCTATAGGCCTCCGCTTTTCCTAACTATTAGCTATTAGATCTTAACTATACTTAGTTCTTCTATAGCCAATACTTTGTTCTTTTCTTTTCCTCTATATACTATAGACAAGTATTCTTTAGGCACTTCTACTACTATTATCTATCTAGGCATTCTTCCATAAGGAACCTTTCTAGTTAAAGTATTAAGTCTCTTAACTCCTAAACTTCTACTAGGTGCTAACCATATATATACTTAGCATCTTTATACTACTTTTTGTCTATTATCCAATATATTCTTATTAGATACTTATAATGCTTATCCTTAAGTGTCCTATACATATTATACATATTATCTATATATGCGATCTACGCCAATATATAATATGCCGGGTACTTTAGGTCTACTCTTAGCTTATCTTTATCCTTAAGTTTAAACCTTTCCTACATTAACCTAATTATTACTGTTTCGTTTACTAGTATTAATACTTATATTATTTCTCTCTAGTCTACAGCCTGTTCCTCTAGGTTCTTTAATATTATAACTAACGCCCCTTTTATATAGCTTATTTACTTCTTAGATATAGCTTAGTCCAGTATAACTTTTTTATCTAGCTATATACAAAAATCTTCCTACTTATTATTTCCTCTTTACTTATACTACTTTTAGTATAGCTCTATAAGTGTACATAACCTATTTATAAGGAAGTATCTTTTTATTACTGCATCGTGGCAACCTTTAGTGTATTATTCTGCAAATCTAATTAGAATCCCTAAATCCTTTTCTTATTCCAGTTTGTTTAACCACTTAGCTCTTAGTATTCCTATCCTTGGCCTATTTATAACTTTCCATATAGGTGCTCTGTCCCTTATACGTCCTAGCATAGCTAATCTTTAGTCTAGCTTTTACTCTTACTATATAATAATCTGTTGTCTAAACTTATCTATATTTTCTTTTTATTTTCATCTTCTAAAAGGATCTTTAAAGTTATCTTGCTTCTTAATTACTGTGTTAACCTTTTAACCTTTAGGCTAAACACTGTATTTACCTAGAACTATTATGGACCTTATTCGTTCTTTAAAATCTTAGCTCCCTAGGAATCTTCATCCCAAGCTTATTTATTTATTACTAAACTAAGCTACTACCCTTTCCTATTAGCTGTCGTCCGTTATAGGTTCTTAGGTATATCTTATCTTGCTTTAAGAATCTTAAGCGTCTTATATCTCTTCTTAAGAATCTTAAGCCTATACCCTTTTGCCTTTATTAAGTAGTAAGCTAGTACTAGCAGTTATCTACTTTCTTAACCTTCTTTAGGTATTACTCCTTCCGTCTTATAAAGCAATAGATGCCATATCTAATGGTATTATAATACCCGTTACTAGACCGCGTTCTATAGTGGTCTTAGTCTCTACTTCTATTACATTATTAAGGTTTAGGTACTCCCAGTTAGTCCCTTTTTCTTCCTTATTGCTATTAATTAATAAGTACTCTAACTCTATTATCAATATTATTAATCTTTATCTATATATTACTATGATATCTTAATCTAGCTTATAGAGTTAATCCTATTCTTTATCTAACTCTATAGTTCCCCTAAGTCCTCTTAACTCTAGCTCTTATAGCCAATAGCTTACGCCGTACTTAGCGTCTTTATAAATTTGGCACGCGTTATTATAATAAAATGCGAAGTGCTTAATTAAACACTCCTTAGTCCCGCGCAACATCCCTATATCTATATTATTGTACTCTAATAACCTGGTGCCCTTTACCGCGTAGTTACTCTAACTACCTCTATAGTCTCTAGCAAAATAACCCTATTTTCCACAATTTATATAAGCTCCTAATTTAAACCATTCTTTTTATTATAGAGTCTGCCTAAACGTCTTCTACTGTTAAGATCCCTGGTTTAGCCTTTACTCCTTAGTCCTATAATTACTTAATCCTTAACCTTTAGGTTTCCATAGTTTCTTACTCTATCCTTTAAATTCTTTAGTGCTGCTTAAGTCTATTGGCTCTAGCCCACTATTCTATAGTTTATAACTCCATATCTGTTAATATATACTCTGCGCCTTATATAACTATAGAACTCTATCTTGCCCTTTCTTAGCTTATTCCCTTTAATAGATCCTATTATTAATCTTTATTAACTAATTTATTAAGTCTCTTGGACTTTCTGCATCTTCTATTAGGATAATTGCGTCCTAGACTTTAGCCTTAAGTTCCTATTTATACTGTGCTATAAGCGCCTTATTATTCTAGTTAACCTATATTACAAGTATCTAAAACTATATTATGTACTTAATTACTAAACTATATTATACTAGGTTCTAAAGCTTTTTCTTTACTATAGTTGTTGCTTCTAGGTCTCTAAACATCTATATTAGTCTTTTTATAACCCTGTTCTAACTAGTAAACACAAACCATACTTCTTAGTTAGTAGTTGTTATTCTATTTATCTGGATTTTAGTAAGGTAAAGTTTAAACCACTTAAGTGCTCTTCTGGTTAAAAATAACCCTGCATATACTACTTAATCTACTAGCGTTACCAACTTTATCCCTTCTTACATAACCTTAAAGTGCATTTATATAAGAAATCCTTTAAGTTTCGACTTCTCTCCTAAGAATTATTTAATTAAGGGTAACTTAACCTTAACTGCTCTAATTCCATTAATTCGATCTTTAAGTATTTAATTGTTATCTGTTAACCGATTAACCATTTCCTATAACTAACCTACTGTAATAAGTTACGAGCTACTATCCGCTATACTAGTATCTCCACTTATACCTAAGGTGGTTGCTGCCGTAGACGGCGTTGTAACTAGTGCTTTTAGTGGCATATTGTTCAACTTTATTAATACCGTAACTAGGTAGTGAATATGTAATAAAGCCTTATATGAAATACCATAGTGGACTAGTTATTAGGCTAGGTTGTATAGGTAAATAGAAAGTTAACAACGTAATAGTATAAGTAATAACTGGTGGAGTAGTTGCCTAATAGATTAACTCTAATTATATTCTGAGATTCACTATAAAGAAAGGAACTATCTAGGTAGGGACTGTGGTCCTTAAATATACATCTATACTCCTAAGAAACTCTCCTTATACGTAAGGTACGTATTATACGTATTATACATACATTCCGTTTATATACCGCGCACTCTGCGTACAATATTATATAACCTTAGTTACTATTCCTCGTCACATAGTTCTACCGGATCTATCCTAGACTATGCCGCTATTAACCAACTAGCTTCTTTTAACTCTTCTCCTAGTAGTTATAATATCGTACTTAAAGCGTCCGTAATAATATAGAAGAAATCTTAATAGAGGATGTAGCTAAAATTTATATTAAGGAAGTGTTTATAAGGTATAGAGCACTAATAAAGGTCATATTGGACAGAGATCCAAGATTTATAGTAGTATTTTGGGAGGTATTCTTAGCTAAATAAGGAGTTTAAGCAGTAATGTTAATAGCGTATTACCTATAGATAGATGGTTAAATAGAGAGACTAAATTAAACGTTAGAGTAGTATTTAAGATATTATGTTAATCACGCATAGAATAATTGGGTATTATTATTACTAGTTATATAGTTTGCATATAACGTAACACTATAGAAAGGGATAGGCATATTACCTTTTAAGGCAAACTACGGATATAAGCTAAGAATATTATTATTACTATAATAAGCAAAGAAAATAAGTAGTATAGCTAAAGAAAGAATAAAGAACTTAATAAATCTTTATATACACCTTAAGGAAACAGCTAAGCTAGTATAAAAAAGAATAAAAAGGTACTATAATGCTAAGAGATCTAAGGGACCAGATCTTAAGGAGGGAGATAAAGTATAGCTACTACTATAACGGAACCTTGTAGTAGGAACTACGGTGGGTTCGTTAATGGGCTAGGTATATAAATATACAAACGAAGTTAATAATGTAATAGTACAAGATAATAACTGGTGGAGTAGTTACCTAACAGATTAACTCTAATTGTATTCTAAGATTTACTATAAGGAAGAGAACTATCTAGGTAGGGACTATAGTCCTTTAAATACATAACCGTACTCCTAAGAAATCCTCCTTATACGTAAGGTATATATTATATATAAGGTATATAAGTTTCTTTTATTTTTCCCGTTTAATATATAGCACGTTATATAACCTTAGCTACTATTCCTTGTTATATAGTTCCACCAGTTCTATCCTAGACTATGCTTTTATTAACTAACTAGCTTTTTCTAACTTTTCTCTAAGTAGTTATAATATTATACTTAAAGCGTCTATAACACCATCTCCCTCCCCTTTATCTTTATCCTTAAAGATTTTTAATATCTTTAAGTTATTTACTAAAGGTGTAATATCCGTCTAATTAAATTAGTTAATATCCTTACTTATTATACCTAAAGCTTCTTCTTCTTTATATGCGCAATATTATGCCCATACTGTTACTTCTATACTATTACTTAATAAGATTATGCTATTTCTATGTTCTTGTTATGCAAGAGAGGGTTTAGTTTATATTGCGCTAGTGAATTCTTTATTCTAACAACTATCCTCTTATTTAGAGTGTACTAAAGCAAATATTTAATTGTCCTGTAATGTTTATTCTACTTCTAACGCTAAGTATACGCGTCCTATTACTCTTAACAGTCTTTAAGTTCCTTAAGTAACTTATTATAGGGTCTTGCATTTAATCTACTGCTATAAAGCTTAATGGTAACCTAGTATAGGCCCTAGCTAAGCTTAAGCGTTCTTATAACGCGGAGTAAAAGGCCCTAGAGGCTTACATTACAGCATCCGCTTAGCTGCTTTATCTTAAAAAGGTTTATAAGAAGGTCTGTTCTAAGGAGTAGAAACTTGTTTAGTAGGGTTTAGAGGAGCTAGGTAATAAGAGAGTAGCGTTTCCAAAAAAGGAAATAACTCTAAGTAATATGGTAGTTGCTCTTTCTAGGTCCCCCTTAGGTGACTTATTTTTTGGTAATTTTTCTTTATTAATGCTGCCTAACCTGTTCTCTTCTAATACTTCTATACCTTTCCTATAGCGTTTTTTAAGTTACTTAGTGGTTTCTAGGTAGTTTTAGTATAGCCTATCTACTTTACTTTGTACTATGTTTTATTATTAATGTCCTTATAACCTATAATCTTTAAAACTTGCCATTTATCTTCTTCTTGTCCTCTATATGTGTCTACCTTATAGACTAGTGGCTTAACATTCCTATATACTGGCTCTAGTATTACAATATACTGTATAGGGTAGATTTTTATTTTCTCTAGTAAGTTAAGTCTGTATATAACTTCTAAGATTTTTGCTTTAACTGTAAATAGTCCTAGTTTAATATAGTCTAACTTCTTACTTGGTTATTAACTCTTGAAATTTTTATATAGTAGCTATACTTTATCCCCCTCCTTAAGATCTAGTCCCTTAGATCTCTTAGCATTATAATACCTTTTTATTCTTATCTGTACTAGTTTAGCTATCTCTTTAAGGTAATTATAAAGATTTATTAACGTCTCTATTTTTTCTTTAGCTATGCTACTTGTTTTCTTAGCTTATTATAGCGATAATAATGTTCTTAGCTTATACCCGTAATTTGCCTTAAAAGGTAATATGCCTATCCCTTCCTATAGTGTTATATTATATATAAACTGTATAACTAGTAATAATAATACCTAATTGTTTTATGTATAATTAATATAATGCCTTAGATACTATTCTAGTGTCTAGTTTAGTCTTTCTATTTAACTATTTATTTATAGGTAATATACAGTTAACATTACTGCTTAAACCCCTTATTCTGCTAAAAATACCTCTTAAAATACTGCTATAAATCTTAGATCTCTATTTAATACGATCTTTATTAGTGCTCTATATCTTATAAATACTTCTTTAATATAGATTCTAGCTATATCTTCTGCTAATATTTCTTCTGTATATACTATAAAGTATCCCTACTTTATTAGCTTATTTACTATTACTAAAATTACGTTGTGATCTTGTTTAGTAATAGGATTTTTTAACTTTAGTAACTTAATAATAAAGTTCTATAATATAACCTCCTATGGTCTTTCTAGTGTCTTAATAGGTTATAGCCCTCTATACGGCTTATACCTTATTAGTTTATTTCTTTAGCAATCTAAACACTTTTTTATAACTTATCTTACTAGTCCCTAGATTTCTTAAATAATATACTCCTCTTAAAGTTTTAATACTAAGCCTATAGCTCTGTTATGTCCTTATATTATTCCTTTATAAAACTCCTTTATAAACTCTTCTATAATTGCCTTTGGAATATAAGTTGCTTCTTTATTCTTATACTGCTCTAAGTCTAGATCCTTTACTTATACCTTTTAGATCTTTTATGTCTAATTACTCTCTAGTAACTTATAAATCTAACTTTCTCTAGTTGCTGCGATCCTTAAGTAATTATACCTAATTAATCCATTTTAATCCCTTTATAGTAAAGCCCCTAATAGCTTCTTTTTATTTTATAGTTTAGCCTTTCTACTTAGAGCGTCTGCTCGTGCATTGTTTGTACCCTTAGTATACTAAATCTTAAAGTAATACTCTATAAGCATTTCCGCCTATCTAATTTATCTTTAGTTAAGTTCTTTTATTATTAGGAACCCTGTTAGGTTCTTATAGTCCGTCTTAACCATAAATAGTTTCTCTATACCTTATAAAAATGCTCTTTACTTTTTAAGTGCTGTAACTATACCTAATAACTCCTTATTATAGATATTGTAATTTAACTCTAATGGTGTTATTTTTTAACTGTAGTACGCTACTAGATGCTATCTATCTGGATACTTTTATAGTAGGCACGCTTCTAATATAAAGTCTAATATATCTGTTTTTATAACCATTTTTAACTTTGGCTAGTAGATCTTAAGGATTAGATCCTAGGTAAATAACTTCTTAAGTTCCTTAAATAGTTTCCTTTACTTATTACCCCATATCTATAGTTCCTTCTTTTTTATAAGTCTTATAAATGGCTTAATACTTTTTAACTACTGTGCTATAAACTTCCTATAGTAGTTGCAAAACCCTAGGAATAATCTTAACTATATAACGTTCTCTAGTTCTTGCCAGCTTACTATAGCTTTAACTTTCTTTAGGTCCATACTAACTTTTCCTAGTTTAATAATAAATTTAATAAAATTGATCTTCCTAGTAAAGAACTTGCATTTCTTAATTGCTACTAGTATCTTTTCTTCTTATAGTCTTTTTAAGACCTACTTAATATATTCTCTATATTCTACCTTGCTTTCTAAGTAGATGATAATATTGTTAAGATATACTATAACAAACTTATCTAGGTGTTCTCCTAATATACTATTAATTTATTTCTAAAATGTTGCTAGTGCATTTATAAGCCTAAACTGCATTATTAACGGCTTATATAGTTCTTCCTTTAACCTAAAGGCTGCCTTTTATTTATTGCCTTCCTTAATTCTAATCTAATAGTACGCCTATCTTAAATCTATCTTTATAAAGATCTTGGCATTGCCTATCCTGTTTTATATTTTGCTAATTAAAGGCAAAGGATACCTATCCTTTCTAGTAATACTGTTTAACTGTCTATAGTTGATATATATCCTAAGTTTTCCGTTTTTCTTTAAGATAAATAGTACTGGATATTCTACTAATGACTGCAATAGTCTAATATATCCCTTTTATAAGTTTTCCTAGATAAACTCCTTAAGCGCTACTAACTCTATTTTAGTAAGCTTATAGATTGGAAAGAACTTTAGACTAGTTTCTGGTTCTAGTTCTATTTTATAGTTCTATACTATATATTCTAATAGCTTTTTACTTTCTGGTAACCATAATTTTTTATTATACTTATGGTATCTCTTTGGTATATAACTTAAGCCTTACTTAGTCTCCTTATATATTGCTCCAACTTAATACTATACCAACTTAGTTTGTTATTATGTCTTGCGTTATTAAGTATCCCTAATATTAACTTAACCTATAACCCAATTAATCTTTGGATTATATTCCTATAACTAAAGCATTCCTAAAATCGCTTTATCCTTCCCTAGTAGTAGGATATTAAAAGATATTTTAACTTATCTTCCTTTAATAGTTAACTAAATAGGTCCTGTTTTAAGATTAATAATGCCTCCTTTATAAGCTATCTAATCTCCTAAAATTGTTATAAGTGGATATAAGTGTTCTTTTTGTTTATATAGTAACCCCATTCTTTCTACTACTGCTAGTAATATATAGTTTTATATCACTCTACTATCTACTAATGCTTTAAACTATTAATCTTGCCATTTAACTTATAAATTTAGGTGTTAACCTTAAATTCCCTTAAGGGTCTAAGGCTCTACTACTAGCTCCCTTTAGTTTTATAGGCCTCCCTTTTTTCTAACTATTAGCTGCTAGATCCTATTTATACTTAGTCCTCTTTTAGCTAATACTTAGTTCGTTTCTTTTCCTTTATATACTATAGATAAGTATTCTCTAGATAACTCTACTACTATTATCCCTCTAGGTATTCTTCTATAAGGAATCTTCCTAGTTAAAGTATTAGGTCCCCTTAACTCTATACTTCTACTAGATGCTACCTATATATATACTTAGCATCTCTAAACCGTTTTTTATCTGGTGCCTAATATATCCTTATTAGGTACTTCTGGTTTTTGTTCTTTGGTACTCTATATATATTATATATATCATCTATATAGGCTATCTATAATAGTGTATAATGCGCTAAGTAACTTAGGTTAACTTTTGGCTTATTTTTATTCTTAAGTTTAAACCTCTATTTTATTAACCTAACTGCTAGTCTTTTATTTACGGGTACTAAGATCTATTACTTACTTTTTTAGTCCCTGGATCCCTCTTCTAGGTTCCTTAATATTATAATTAATGCTCCTTTAATATAACTTATATGTTTTTCTATAATAGGTTAGTCTTAGATAACTTTTTTATCTAGCTATATATAAAAATCTTTCTATTTGTTGTTGTGTTGTTGCCTATACTACTTTTTATATAACTGGTTTAGTGTATATAGTCTATCTATTAGAAAGTACCTTGTTATTACTACATTATAACAACCTTTGGTATATCTTTCTTTAAATCTAGTTAGAATCCCTAGATCCTCTTCTTGCTCCAGTTTATCTAACTACTTTACTTTAGGCGTCCCTACCTTAGGCCTATTAGTAATTCTTTATATAGGTGCTTTGTCCCTAGTATAACCTAGTATATCTAATCTCTTATCTAGCTTTTACTCTTGCTATGCAATAATTCTTTACCTAAACTTATTTATAGTTTTTTATTTTCTGTATCTTATAGCTAGATCCTTAAAGTTGTCTTACTTCTTAATTTTAGTATTAACTTTTTAATCTTTAGGCTAAATACTGCGTTTACCTAGAACTAATATTCTTATTTATTCCCCAAACTTATAGTTCTTAAACTTACGTCCTGTCACGGGGCGCGGAACAGTGGCAGCTGAACGTATGTATTCAAGGAGTCTACAAAACGTTACGCGATCGATCGTAAGGGTCGAGGGCGTAAGGAGGTGATATACCTACGCGTAGCTGACGTAAGCTATACGCGAGGTGTACGCGAGAGCACGGGGCTCTCCTATAGAGGCCCCTACGGTGGGGTTCCGTGACACTACCCCCCCTCTTATAGAGGTAGAGCTCCGGCGACGCTGTGGTTACTATATACATATAGAAGGGACACTTAAGGTGTAGAGAGGAAAAGGGGGTATCGCTAAAGGCTTAAATAACGTCATGTGATAAGACTTAGCACCTAAGAATTTGACCAATTAGACAACTTTAACCGCCGGTTAAAGTTCCTGGATATTTTAACGATTTTCCAGTCACGTAATTGTATTTTGCTATTATATAATAGCAATCTGCGGTAATCTAACGGCAATTTGCCCTTATATAGCAATATACGGTTTAACTCTATAAGGACTCCTAGAGGATTAGGTATAAAATCTCTACTTAGGCCTAGTTTCTGTGGGTTCGCGTAGTAAAAATTACTAATTAGATCCTTTACATTTTTAAAGTCTTCCTATAGTTGCTATTCTGGCTAATCTATGTCAAATCCTATATAGATAGCTCTATAGTAGAGCCGCCGTCCCCTACCTTTGCTATAGTATTTAGAGTTAATAATTCGTTTAACGGTCCACTCCTTATAGTTCTTGTCTTTATTCTTATCTTAGATTAGTACTAGTAGAGGTTTAGGCTATATCTGTCCTGGTAAGGGGTTAGGCTGGTAAAGGTATAGTAGCTATAGGTAAAATACAGGCTATATCCCACAGGTGGCTAGGGTAGGTAGGAGCTCTAGCTTATATACGGCTCCCCTATTAATAACTTGTTTAATCTAATAGAGGCCGAGATTCTTATAATTAAGTAACTTTATAGGCCTCTGCATAGAGATATTACGTATATCTAGCTATACCTAGTTACCAACACGCATCTCCGGTGGTGGCGTTCTATAATAATTAGCAAAGTAGGCCTGCTTTGCTTAAGCCCAGGCCATTTCTCCCTTGCAGTAGTTAAGTAGATTTTTTATGTGGTCTACATATTGGCCGGCAAGTAGCATCTTAAGGCGCTTTCTATATAGTAGTTTCTTATTAATAGGTTCTGGTGGCTCTATACTAGATTAGGAGTGATAGCCCTTGTTCGCGAAAAACAGGGTAAGTCCTATAGTGGTTAAAACATAGTTATTTGCTATAAATTTACCTAGTAGAAGGTAATCTACCCAGTCATCCTAACTATAGGCGACTACCTATCGTAGGTACGCTTTTATGCTAGCATTAGCCTTTTCCGGTTACCTAGCAGTTTCATAGTAGAAGGATGTAGCCATCTTAATAGAGGTGCTAAGGCGTTGGCAGATTCGTCTCTATACGTTAGAGTTAAACTGTGTGCCTTAATCGGATGTAATTAAGTTAGGTAACCCATATAATCGGTAGACTTTGCGGAGAAAGGCGTTAGTGACGTTGCTAATAGCTACGCCTTTAGTTAGGACGTAGTGGCGCTCTTTTGTAAGTCGGTATATTATTATAAGGATGTTCTTATATGTACGGCCGTGTCGTTTATAGGGTAGTAGATTAATAATAAAGTTTATAGCAATATCTGCCCATCGTCGTATAGGTACTAGTAGAGGGTATAGTAGTCCTTAGTACTTTATATTAAAGGCCTTAGCGCGCTTATAACCGTAGTAGGTACCTATAAAGCGTTTAACTAAGTCTATTATCTTAGGCTAGAAGTAGTATCGGCTAAGAAGCTTATAGGTTCCTTCTTTACCTAGGTGGCCGCTTAACTGGAGGTTATAGGCCATTTAGATTAGTTGCCGTTATAGGTTTTCTAAGTTGGGGATAAATAGGCGGCCTCTATAATAGAGCCTATTTTCTTTTACCTTTAAAGCTGCCATATTAATCTGGCCTAAGCTTTGGAGGTTAGTAGGCAGTATATAGGTGCTAGCGGTCTTCGCGGTAATAAGTTAATGCAGTAGTGGGTTAATGGAGGTGTTATATACTGCGGTAATAAGCTTGTTAATTTTAGAAGGTAACTCTAGTTCTATAGTATAAAGCTAAGGTATAGTTAGCTCTATCGTAGGTAGTATACCTAGGGCTAAGTTCCGTATTTTTAGAATTATCTGTTATTAGAACTAATTATGGGGGTTATTTTCTAACTAAAGAAGGTCTTGCAAGCGGCATATTAGGCTATTAGGCTTAGTGCCTTATACTCCTAGCCTATATATAATTTTAAAGTTAAAACTGGAGAGAAACTTGTTCTAATATGCTTAGCGTTAGTTTAGCTGCTTTATAGTTATAAAGTACTTAAGGTTGCAATAATCCGTAAGGACTTTAGTTAGCTGGTTGGGTTCTACTAAGGAGAGTTCTAGTTAAAATTCTTTAAACGCTTATACAATTGCAAGGAGTTCCTTATTATAGATCTTATAGTTACACTCTTATAGTATAAGCTTAGACGAGTAGAATGCGACTAGGTAAAGGAAACCGTTATTACCTATCTAGAAGAGGACGCCTACGTTAATATGGTCTAAGGAGTCGGTTTTAAGATAGAGTTGTTGTCCTGGTGTAAAGTAAGCTAGGATAGGTGCTTTAGTAAAGGCATTTTTAAGGTCTTAGAACGCCTTCTCGTATTTAGGCGTCTAGGTAAAGCGTAGGTGCGTTTTTCTTCCTTTTATAGAAAGGCCCTTTATTTGCATTATTGCTATAAGTAGTACTACTACGCCTAAGAAGTTGTATATAAATTTCTAATAGAAGTTGGCAAAACTGAGGAAGGCTTATATATCCTTAATACAGTTAGGGGCTTGCTATTTGGTAATTATATATACCTTCTCGGGGTCTATATAGACACCTTTAGTAGTAACAATTAATCTAAGGTATTTTACTTCTATAACTAAGAATTCGCACTTCTTTAAATTAATATAAAGTCCTGCTTCCCTAAGGCGCTATAGGACCTTTTAAACGTGCTTAGTATGCTTAAAAGGGTTATTGCTGTAAATAAATATGTCGTCTAGGTATGTAGAGCAGAAGTCGTCAAGGTAGTCCTATAAGGCGTTGTTAATATAGCTTTAGAAGGCGCCTAGGCCGTTACATACGCTAAAGGGTATAATGGTATATTTAAATTGGCTAAAGCGCAATGCAAATATGGTTTTCTATTCGTTACCTTCCCATATTTGGAGATAGTTAAAGGCGGCAATAATATTAAGCTTAGTATAGATTTTAGCTTAACTAAGCCGCTTAAGGGTCTCACGTATAAGCGGTACTGGGTATTAATTCTTAATTATAATAGTATTAAGTCCTCTATAGTTAATACAGAATCGGATACCTCCCCCTAGCTTTTTAGCAAGAAGAATAATGGTGGCTGCTAGTAATATGCTAGGACAAATAAACCCTTTATTAAGGTGCTCGTCGATATACTTTTTTATAACTAGAAGTTTGTCTTTTAATATTAGGTAGGGTCTTTTATAAGGTAGTATTTTTCCTTATTTAATATTAATGGCATAGTCGTTAGGTTAATATAGGGGGAGTATATCTACGCCCTTTTATAAGCATATATTAATAAAGTTATAGTACCTCTTAGGGAGGAGCTTGTAGAGTTCCTTATTAGTAAGTCCTTTTTTAAGCTTTATAAACTTCTTAAAGTCTAAAGGTAAAAGTCCATAGAGTTCCATAGGGGCGTCGTCTTCTAAAAGGTTAACTATATCTATTCCGTTACTATAGAGGACATAGTCCTATTCTTTATTAAGCTTATATAGTTATAATTGGGAAGCTATAGCAACGGTCTAGCCTTTCTTACATACTATACGGTAAAAGGCCGCGGCACTAACGTAGTGGCAGTTAGTTATAGGTGGGGTAATAAGGGGTTCCTTAGGTTAATATCCTAAGGAGTAAATAGAGGCGGCTAGGCTATGCCCTAGGCAAGTCTCTCTACAGTATTTAAAGTTAAAGGTTACTTCTCTCTTTTTCTAGTTAATAGCGGGGTTGTGTTATTTAAGCCAGCTCATTTTAAAGATAATAGGGTAGTTGGCAAGTAGTATAATATAGGCCTAGAGCTCTTTCTAGTGCCCATTTATATCTAGGTGGAGTTGTGCTATATAGGTAATCTTCTATATAGTATAACTACCGTTAGCAAGTTATAGGGCGCGGGCTTTAGTAAGGGGTAAGGTAGGTAGGTTATAATTATATATAAATTAGGTATCTACAAATTTATTAGTAGCTTCGTAATTAATTATAAAACGGCTTTTATATTATTTTTTAGTAGTAATTCCTATTATAGGTAAAACTATCTATTTCCGTCCGTTTATCTTTACTAAGTTATCTATTAAGTAGGCTAATATATAAATCCCTTTATTATTAGGGCGTCCTAACCCGCGACTTAGGGCTAGGACTTAGCGTTTTCCGTTTCCGTATCTAACTCTACTACTATTACTACATCTTTATCTTATACGGTAGCGGTACGTAGCGAGGTGTTCGGTGTTTAAGGTATAAAGTTAGGTATTAGGCGGCAATTACCGAACCTAGCTATTAGGCAGTTTAGGTTTTTGTAATAATAGCCTTCTTAATAGTATCTATAGCAGCGCCCTAGCTTCTAAAGTAGCTCGCGCTCTCCGTCTAGGAGTTTACATAGGAAGGTTAGTATAGAAAGGTTAATATTGGCTCCAGTAATGGTATTTGTAGTAGGCGTTAGTAACCTAGTATATATAGGTATAGTTGGCCCGGAGGGCTTCTGTATAGGAGCCTTTGGGCAAGGGTTAATAGTAGAGATCTAATTTAGCTGTTGTTTAATCTTCCATAGGGCTGCCACCATGCTATATACATTATTATAATTATAACTAGCGGTAGCGTGACTAAGGCAATAGGTAACCTTTTTAAGGAGGTCTTCCTAGTCTTTAGCGTTGTCTTAGGAGAGGACTCTAGTGTATTCCTAGAACTTAATATAGAACTTATTAAATAACTTAGTGGGGCTTATTTTTAGGGCGCGTAGTTTGGCTTAACTAGTGGCCACTAGGTTGTAGTTGCAATACATTAGGTTAAAATTGTTAAGGACCTCCTAGTGGGACTACTACTTCTAGGGGCTATTAGTCTCCTATTAGGCGAAGAGTCTATTAAATAGGGTACCCTTTATACGCCCAATAATATAACTAATCTTAGTATTTTCCCTAGGAAAAAGGTAGGCGCTCTAGGTTAGTTTCTTGCAGATTTATATCTTCTAGTAGCTGTATTTCTTACGGTCTCCCTAGAAGACTAGGGGATTAGGGTATTATATATTAAACCCCGCAATTATGGCTTAAGTTTGGTTGCTATTATAGAAGTTATCCCTATTAGGTAAAGCTGCTTACTAACCCTTAGCTAAGCGTTGGGTGGGTAAGGTTACCAGAGGCATAGAGACTTAGGTGGTATAGTGCGTAGTAGTAAGGTACTTAGTATTATTACAGATGTGCTTATTAAGCTAAGACTATAGGTATTTAATTATGCCCTCCTTTTTAATAACTTTAGCAATAAGTATAATCTTAGCTTTCTTTAGTCGTTAGACGTCGCGTTTAGATATACAGAGGTTATCTTTAGTCTTTTAGCGTGTATTATTAGCAAGTGCCTTACTAGCTTATAAGTCTTAGATAATATTATAGTCTTAGGCAGCACGCAATTTAGCTTATATAAGCTTTAGGTAGTAGTTCTATAGAAGGTAGTAATATTTATTAGGTTCTTATACTACTATTTATATAAATATCTTGGCGTCTTATATTTTAATCTTAATAGGTAGCTACCCTTCTAGTTGCTTTTCCGTAGCTGTGTAATTAATAAAGGATAAGACGTTGCCGGTGTCTATCTTGTTAAGGTTGTTGCTATAACTACCTATACTAATAGGGGTGTACTTATCCTGCTAGGCTAGTTGACTCTTATTATCTTTAAGGTAGTGCTAGGTACTTAGGGGTACTTATAGTTATAACTCTTTTAAGCCGCTAGGCTTGCTCTTAGGGGTTAAAGCTAGGGTTAATAAATTAAATTCTCCTAGGATTAATTGGCGTTGTAGGTTAGGTTAGGGTATTGGGTTGCTCTTTAGGTTTAATATAGTGGCTAGTAATGAATATCGTCTTACTATTATAGTGCGAAGGTTGCTCGTAGATACGCTGCTTTTAGCAGCGCCTATAGTATCGTAGAGACGTAGAATTGGTTATAGGCTAGGTATCAGTGGTAAAAAAGGCGCAACGTAATGTTATAGGGCGCGGAACAGTGGCAGCTAAACGTATGTATTCGAGGAGTCTACAAGACGTTGCGCGATCAATCGTAAGGGTCGAGGGCGTAAGGAGGTGATATACCTACGCGTAGCTGACGTAAGCTGTACGCGAGGTATACGCGAGAGCATAGGGCTCTCCTATGGAGGCCCCTGCGGTGGGGTTCCGTGACACGTCCTATACTTATTTGTTTATCTTTAAACTAAGTTATTGCCCTTTCCTATTAGTTTTCGTCTATAGTGGGTTCTTAGATATATCTTATCTTATTTTAAGAATCTTAAGCTTCTTTTATCTCTACCTAAGAATCTTAAGCCTGTGGCCTTTTGCCTTTACTAAGTAGTAAGCTAGTACTAGTAGTTGTCTGCTTGCTTAATTATCTTTAGATATTGCTCCTTCTATCTTATAAAGTAATAGATTCCGTATTTAATAGTGTTATAATACCTATTACTAAACCGCGTTTAATAGTAGTCTTAGTCTCTACTTCTATTGTGTTATTAAGGTTTAAGTGCCCCTAGCTAGCCTCCCTTTCTTCCTTATTACTACTAATTAATAAATACTCTAACTCTATTATTATGGTTGCTAATCTTTATCTATATATTACTATAATATCTTAATCTAGCTTATAAAGTTAATTTTGTTTTTTATTTAACTCTCTAGTTCCTTTAAGTTTACTTAACTCTAGCTCTTATAGCTAATAGCTTACGCTATACTTAACGTCTTTATAAATTTAGTATGCGTTGTTATAATAAAACGCAAAGTGCCTAATTAAACACTTCTTGGTCCTTCGCAATATCCCTATATCTATATTATTATACTCTAATAACCTAGTACCTTTTACCGCGTGGTTACTTTAACTACCTTTATAATCTCTGGCGAAATAACCCTATTTTCTATAATTTATATAAGCTTCTTTTTTAACCTATTTTTCTTATTATAGAGTCTGCCTAAATGTCTTCTATTATTAAGATCCCTAGTTTAGCCTCTACTTCTTAGTCCTATAATTACTTAATCCTTAACCTTTAGGTTTCTATAGTTTCTTATTCCATTATCTAGATTCTTTAGTGCCGCTTAAATCTATTAGCTCTGGCCCGTTCTATAGTTTATAACTCTATATCTATTACTACATGCTTTATGCCTTATATAACTATAGAACTCTTTTTTACCCTTTTTTAGCTTGTTCTCTTTAATAGATTCTATTATTAATCTTTATTAATTAATCTATTAACTCTTTTAGAGTTTCCATATCTTCTATTAAGATAATTACGTCCTAGACTTTAGCCTTAAGTCCCTATTTATACTGTGCTATAAGCGCCCTATTGTTTTACTTAACTTGCGTTATAAGTGTCTAAAACTGCATTATGTACTTAATTGCTAAAGTATATTATACTAGGTTCTGAAGTTTTCTTTCCACTGTAGTTATTGCTTCTAGGTCTCTAAATATCTATATTAGCCTTTCTATAAACCCGCTCTAACTAGTAAATATAAACCATACTTCTTAGTTAGCAGTTGTTATTTCGTTTACTTAGATTTTAGTAAGATAAGGTTTAAACTACTTAAGTGCTCTTCCTGTTAAGAATAACCCTATATACGCCACTTAGTCTATAGGTGTTGCTAACTTAGCCCCCTCTTATATAACCTTAAAGTGCATTTACGTAAGGAATCCCTTAAGTTTTAACTTCTCCCCTAAGAATCGTTTAATAGATGGTAACTTAACCTTAGCTACTCTAACTCTATTAAGTTGTTCTTTAAATATTTAATTGTTATCTGTTATTTGGTCAACCATCTTATAAATACTTCTTTAATATAGACTCTAGCTATATCTTCCGCTAAGATTTCTTTTATACACGCTATAAAATAGCCCTACTTAGTTAACTTGTCTACTATTACTAAGATCGCGTTATACTCCTATTTGGTAATAGAATCTTTTAACTTTAGTAACTTTATAATAAAGTCCTATAATATAACCTCCTATGGTCTCTCTAGTACTTTAATAGGTTATAGCTTTCCATATGGCTTATGCCTTATTAATTTATTCCTTTAGTAATTTAGATATTCCTTTATAACTTGCCTTATTAGTCCCTAGATTCTTTAAATAATATACTCCTTTTAAAGTCTTAATACTAAGCATATAGCTCTATTGTGTCCTTGTGTTATTCCTTTATAAAACTGTCGGGAATAAGGCACGTAGTTGTCACGTGTCGCCGCGGCACTAGCGTAGTAAGGAACCTTAAGTTCCTCACCCTTTAACATAAAGAAAGAAGAACAACAACTATCATACTACCTACAACAAGTAAATACGTGATATCACCTTATAATATTAACACTAATCAGTGGTTAACTTTACTATTATACTATAGAATAGCTAAGTATTCCACCAAGAAGAGATGAGCTACTGTACTAGTGCTACTCGTGCTAGAGGAAGCTGTCTTTTAAGGTTAGAACTGGTCCTAAACCTTAAATAGAACTCTTCTATAAATCTAAGGATCTAAAGGCCAGAGCTGGTCCTAAGCCTTTCCTAGATTACAAATTCTTACGTCTATTACGTAAAACAACACGCTTTATAAGTCTTTGTGATTTAAGGCCAGAACTAGTCCTAAGCCCCATAATCGCAGATTCTTGTTATAAACGCGTACCAAACTATAAACGTATACCAAACTACGAACGCGTACTAAATTATGAACGTATACTAAACGACAAATATACAATATAGCTACTACGACACCATTAACACTTCCCTCCCTATAACTCTACGTATAATCCCTACACCAATAATACTTTCCTTCCTCTGAAAACATAGCTATGGTTACTCTAAACGACTGGAGAGACTCCTTACTACTAGGGGCAGCTACGTATACAAAACTTATTGATAAAGATTGGGACGAATTTACCTTTAATACAATAACTTGTACTGTAAAATAAGTTAATAGCTTTCTCCTACACCATATTCTATTCTACTAAGATAGCCACTACACCGATTTACAGCTGTGGGAATATTTTAGGGAGAATTTTATAGGATGGACCGCCGACACCTAGGCACTTGGTAATGTTAATATTATTTAGGATTTTTAAGACTTCCTCCGTAGGAATAGGGTATATATTGCTAAGAACGGTAACCCAATTACTAGCAATATTTAGGCCGTTATTATTAGTATAGAAGAACTAGTATAGACGGAAGCTAAGATTACACGTTAACTATAGAAACCTAGAACTAACCTATATTCTTTAGATGGCAACTTTAATTCAGAACAAAACCCCTAGAACGCTACTCTCCTACCTAGAGGTGCTTTCCTACCTAGAGGTGCTCTCCTACCTAAAGGTACCCTTCCTCCACCTCCTCTGCCGCCTCTAACTCCTCCATTCCAGCTAACTAATAAGCCTTTATTATAAGAAGTCACGAATCTAATAAAGGTATATTTAGATAAAGAGAAGAAGTTTGGAGGAGAACTGTATAATATACTTAGAGCAAAACTACAGGTCTTTTATAACTGTTGTAATAAGGTTAGAATTTAATGCCACCAGTACCATTACGCTTTCTCTGTTATGTTAAAGGGACGGGTGGCGACATTTTATTACGACCATATTACGGGTAGAAACTATAGTTTTGACATAATACTTCAGCTTACTAGAGCCCACTTTAAGACCAATAAAAATCGCTAACTTTATATATCCAAATGGCGGGAGACTATATTCTAAAGAGTTATTACTTCTAACCTGACAAAGACTTGTTTAGAGTGCCTTTAACTACTCTTTAATAAACTCTAGAAAATCTAACGTGGTTTTACTAAAACTTACTAAAATGAGAACAGTCTAAGGGACTAGGTTATCTTAGCTTGCTGTGGCGTTTCTAAGTGTAATTTGGCGCTATACAAATCTGTGGATATATTTAAAGGAGTAAATGCTGAACTACGCTCTGCTGTAGGTACTATAATGCGAACACAAGAATCTTAATAGTTCTATACCGAAAACCCTGTCTAAACCGGTATTTAAGACTAATATAACCAGAACTGGATAGACTGTATATATGGTGGCTGTGGTAGAGGATACAGTAGAGGATATAATTAACGTCGACTATAAGGCAATTATGGAGGTCCTTGTGGAGGTTTATTTTAAAGTAATCGCCAGAAAAAGTGCTATATTTATAAGAAGCTAAATTGCTGATTAACTAGGCACTCTCTTAATAAGCGAAAGGAGGTATATAATAAGTTTCACCAGAGTGCAAGAAACGTTGGAAATTGTAAGGTTACTACGGCCTACTTTTAAAGCTTCCTGGTTTAATATAAAGGTATAGAAGATCTTAAGGGTGAGGTTAATAAGGCTAAATAGCTCCTTATGGATATAGAAATTAAGGACTACTTTTCTAACTAATACTTTACTAAGTTTAGTAAGGTAGATGGCACACAAACTGTTACTATTCTTAATAATTAATCTATGCTCTATTCTGTTATAAAGTTAGATATCTTTAATAAGCTAAAGGAGAGTTCCGTGTTCTCCTTTAATAACAGATACTTAGCAAACATCTTCTATAGTATTATGCTAGATACTAGAGCCGCAGGAGTATCTATAGTAGGAGAACCTTAAGTTCGAGCTCTTTAGTAGCTTAATAGCTCTGTTTAGATTAACCAATCAATGGCAGGCCAACATATAATTTATTTTAGCAAGGGTACTGTAATCTCTCTTAGCATAATTAGGGTCTAAACCCCCTTAAGGTATATTACTTTCCATATTATTCCTACAAATACTCTATTTCTATTTTATATTAGAGATATGGATAAATTAGGCGTTAAGCTTAATAACCTTAAGAATATGCTTATTTAGGGAGATAATTGGGTGCCTATTATGCGCAAGTAGGGTCACCCCTAGTTACTCCTTTATTAACTAGAAAAGAGCGTTGCTTAGAGCCACTTAACTAAGTTAGAGCTACGTTAACTATACCGTTATTTTAGCCACCTATCCGTTTACTAATTACTTAGGGTTCTTTAATAAGTAGGTTATAAGGTTAAGGTTAAGGCAATTAAATGTCTTATAAAGTACTGCCATTACTGCTAAATAAACTAGAAGTCCCCTGGCCGATTTAAGTTTACCCTTAAAGATAACTACAACTTTAACTTCTGTATTATTATCAACATTATATATTTTAGCGGCAAACTAGTACTCTAAGTTGTTAACTCCTTAACCTTTTTCTAAGCCGCACGTTTTTTAAAGGATATATTAGCTAAAAACGCATAGGATACTCTTTAATTATGCTAGATTAATATCTACCTAGAACCCCTTAATTAAATTGTTTATAATATAGGAAAGAACTTCTTATCTATAGAGTTTTAACAATAGATAAAGGTAATGGCAATTAAGGTTAAGGAAGTCCCTATTAAGGCATATAATAGTATTAGAAAAGTAGAGCGATATTATATATTATTATACCGCGTATATAAGATTATTTCTTTAAAACTAAAGGGTGCTAGTAAAGAGCTTATCTTACAAATAGCTATTAAGGCTATTAATAATTCTGCTAGCCTAGATGGGCTCATACCTATATTACTAGTCTTTAGCGCCTACCCTTAAATAACTAATAATTCTTTACTATCTCCCTCTATTATATAATAAGCTAAGGCTATTCGCAAGGCAATAAAGAAGGTGCGACGTCTCTACGCTACGCGTTAGGTTAATAACGTATTAGGAATAAGAAATAGCCCAAACACCTTAACTACGCTTAATCTGCCACTCCAATCTAAGGTATACGTATAGCGTAAAAAGAGAGGATAGTTAGGCCTATATAAACTTATTATAATTAATAATTAAACTTGTACTATTTAGATGCCTTATAGACCCACTTAATTCCGTTTAACTATTATTAAGCCCTACTATAAAGATAATAGTTCCGAGCCTTTATAGGATGCCCTAAAAGATGCCTTAAAGAAAAACTACAATTAACGTGCCCTAAAAGGCGTCTATAATTCTAATATAGTTATAGTAGATATGCCGTAACCACGACGCGGTAGAGGCCGCCCAAAGGAATCACAAAATCGCTAACATTTTATTAATTTTAAAGAGTAATTCGTTGCTGCCATTAAGAGTAGAGTTAAGTTGTTAATAACTTTTATAACAGCTAAAGAGGAGGCTAACTTTAAGCTTGCAAAACAGCTCTAAAAGGAAGGTTATATTATAACTTTAGGAGCTCCTTTTTAAGCATTTAACAAGCAGAAGATTAACAGTCTTATTATAAGAGAAGTCTTTAAATTTAAGAAGTATAACCCTACTAAGTTTAATAGAGTTCGCATCTTTAAGTTAAGAATAGTTAATAAGATTAAGGGCAAAGCTACTAATACCCTATTTA
>Ga0307507_10003249_pt1 | contig 32020 bp, 10 predicted proteins | sample 7_EM_MG_FD_207223 | JGI IMG/M metagenome (GOLD analysis project Ga0307507, IMG submission 207223) | Populus trichocarpa ectomycorrhiza microbial communities from riparian zone in the Pacific Northwest, United States - 7_EM | ecosystem: Host-associated > Plants > Roots > Unclassified | place... | reverse complement strand
TTAAACCCTATATAGGGTTAATATATATGTAGTATATGCAAGATGGAATATTACATACCACAATATTTTCGCTTTAATGTTAAATGTCCAATATAGGTATATTCTTGTTTTAGTTCTTAAACCCTATATTCTATAAGTAGACGAAGGTATTAAATATCTACTTAGGCGGTTGTTAATAATAAAGGCTAGGCAGTATGCTATGGTTTAGTATTACTGCTGCTAGAACAACTAATAAACTTAATCTGTATATAATAAGCATATATTGTATATACACTGGCCATACGCGTACTCCATGCCAAAAAAATATTATTAGTCTGCTTTTACTATATACACGTTCTTATATACTAGGGTAGATACACTACCGCCATAATTATAGAATACTGTGGTAGTAGCTATATATTATAAGTATATATATAATATATATAAACAATACTTACTTCTCTATGCTTTGCTTAAGCTTTTTATTAATCTCTACTGCCTAGTATGGATAACTGCTACGCTTTTGGAGGTTGTTAATTAATTTAAGCTTAACCCTATTATATGCGGGGCATATATAAAGGATATCCTTATGGGCGTGCTTGCAGTGTCTAATACCACTACATTTAAACGCTTAATAAAATGCTTTTCCACTCTCCTAATTGTTTTCTCTAAGAAGCTATAGTTGTGTAATTCTAGGGTCACCAGTTTTATAGAATAAGAATTAAATCTACTAAAGGTATAAATATAGCTGTATAATTACAGCACCTGTCGTACCGAACGCGTGCTTACGCGTACGGTACACCAACTACGCGTTTACGCGTTCGGTGCACCAACCACCCGCTTACGCGTCTAGTGCACCCCTGAAGCACTGACTAATCAGGGGGAGGTCGCATCAGTATATAGACCACGTAGTCTGCTTCAATACAAGAGACAGTCACCACCGTCTAAATAAGCATACGATACTATACGTATTTCGTGCCCCTAGACACGACTCACTTATACCATTAAATTGGTACCGACAATAGCATATACCTGGTATATGCATTGCTTACCTTGGATATATACTGCTTAATAACCTTACGCACTATTTCCTTATCCATATCTATAGATAGTAGAGGTGTTGCTTTATAGATAAAGTGTGTAATTCCTTCTTTTCTAGTTACTAGATATTCTAGCATTATAATATAATCTACTGCCTCTTAGATAATAATTTAATGCTTACCATAGGAGCTAATAAGTGCTCTATAGTCTTAAAGTATGCTTTAATTATCCTAAGCATATGCACAGCCTATGCATAGCCTATGTATAGAGCTGTATAAAGTCTTACCTTAGAGAGACCTATATGAAATAGAAGCTACTATTATATACTATCTTCACCCTCAACCTCCTTATCCTCTTTATCCTTAATACTCTCTCTACTAATTATATTATCTTTAGAGCTATTATCTTCGTGTTTAATATTAGGTGCGATCTAGGGTATCTATATATACTTAGCATATACGTAGCATATAGTTATAGATACTAACCGGCAGGCCGTTTAACCACCCTACTATACTTATATTTGCTTTAGTATAGTTTTTACTTATTATTAGTATTATAAGGGATGTATAAATACGCGTATATATATGTATGTCTCTGTATATATGTCTTTGTGTATATACATAGTATATGCTCTAGATATTTTAGTTTATGTGGTTGCTTAAGTTAAATGTGGCTACTAATGCGCGTTCTATATAGGTAAAAGTTAAGTACCGCCGACCTTTTTCCAGCGTTTTATTAGTAACCACGCTCAGCTTTTGCCAACCCCCATCGGCGACCACGTTTAACTTTTTCCAGACCACGCTCAGCTGTAACCCCCATGCAACCTTACCAAAAGGTAGCGCCACACTTCAAAACTTACGTATACCCATCTTACCATCAAAAACAATCGATTTTCCAACTTTCAAGACTTAATTCCTACTGCCTAGCAAGCTAGAGGTGGATTTATTTGTCGTTTTACCCCCTTTTCCCTAACAGAAAATTCTTCTTAGGGGTGGTCCTAGCTTATAGGCGAGGCATAGACAGGAATACCAAAACTAAATACCAAAACCATAAAATATAGAGGCTAGATTTTCTACTACCTTTTAGCCTAATCTCCATAGAAATCTTCTAGTAGGATTAGTAAGGAGAAAGGGTATAAGGATTGTAAAAACTAGGAAACCCCCCTATAAGATATAAAATGCTAAGGCCTAATAGAATAAAAAAAAGGCCACTGCTCGCCATACACCCCCTACCTCATTTGGTTTAGACGCTTCCTCATAGTTAGATGCTTCCTCATTAAGTTAGAATATCACATGCGTTTGACTTGTTTGCGCTTGCATCGCGAAAATCAAAGTGCGCGCCATCTACGTTTTATAACTGCAACATCACGATTAAGTCTTGATTTTAGTTATAGTATAAGTAGTAGAGTCTAAATTTGGATCGCGCCTGAATCAATTAATTAGATTGCGCAGTGCTTTGTAAGGCGTCGCGCAAACTAATTTAGGCCCGGTAGGACCCAAATCAATACCTCTACTTTACATCCAAGAGCCTGCAATTATAGAGCGTCGCGGTAGTCGGCCAATTAACTCTATAACTGGCTCTACAATTGCCGAACGCGTCGAAAGGTCTACTCGTAGAGAGCCCTTAGCATTGGAGCGAAATACTAGCTATGCCTTATCTCAGTAAGTGACTCAGACGGCAAGGGCAAACTAAAGGCGCACTTACTAATACTAAAGTATTACTAGTCTCTGCCTAAATAAACACCACTTTCTTTTAACTAATTAGCTATTTACTAACCTTAAGTTTGCCCTGCCGTCTGAGGGCCTTTAGTGCGGAACTCTATGGCGCTTAACTTTAATCTAAGCAATTTTGTATAAGAGACACTTCCTCCTATATATTTAACTCCCTAATAATACCTCTTTAACCTAATAAGCTGATAAGTTAAGTTAGACTAGTCTCCTCTATAATTAATTACTTTTTTATAATAGGAACACTACTTTCTTACAAGTTATGCGCTTTTAGTATTTTAGTAAACACCAACGCGTCCTTATCTCCACTCTCTAATATTAACTCTCTTTCCCCCTTAACACTGTCCTCTATATCTCCATCGCCTTAAAGGCAAGCAACTATACCCCTTACCAGTTACCAAAGGCGAATTAGAAAACAGCAGAGCCCTCTTTTCCAGCGCTAAAAGCTATAGGCAATACAAATACTATGGCAGCAGAATAACTTTAATATTAAGTAATTCCTTAAGGTATGGGTAACAGAGGGTGTTAATAGTAGATTAGGTGGCATCTATACCAGTTAGCGGCTCTTATTATTACATTCTACTTTAGAATAAATGGAGGTTTATACAGCCCTTTAATTAACTAGTTATGTATTAGTAGGGGACATTTCCTTAACAAAACTTATCTAAGAACTTAATGCACTGCTTAGGCAGCCATATTTTAACAAGTTTAACCACTCTACCTTTATGGAGAAGGTTGACTTCTCTTAAGTATTAGAAAAAATCAACTTAACTGCTCCTACATGGACTGCTTTGCTTAAAAAGCTTATAAGTAATTAATGCTAGGGCTAGAGCAGTTATAAAGGGTTAGGCAATTCCAAGATAGTCCAGCAGCAGTTATATTTAATTACTTCCATTATTTATAGGAGTTGTGCGCGGTCCACTACTAATTTCTTTATAAAAATATTAGGAATCTACCTACTTAGGAGCGGTGTCAAGTATTAGGTTATTAAGGTATTAGCTAGGCTAGGTCTCTATAATAGTTATAAATATATTAATTAATACCTTATAGATATTGCTAAAAATGTAAAGGAAGGTTTAACCCCCTAGTTTATATTTTATATAGCTAACTAATAAAAAAAATAAGCTACTAAGCCTTATAGTTAATCCTTAAGCGCTACTAGTCTATAATAACTTTAATTTTAAGGACAACGTTAGAGATTAAGTGCTTAGGTCTTCCAAAATAAGAATATATAATATAACCACTGCGCTTCTTATCCTTTGCCCTAAGATTCTAACTACTGGCCTTAAGCAGTCAATGTTTAACCCGTCACAATCGCTTCTTTTTAATAATATTATCTTATCTCCAGGTCTTCGACGTAACTATATCTTATAGTAGTTATTAATATACTTTATTACAACTGCTATCCGTAAGCTTTATTTATAAGCAGTTGAATATATTTTTAGCAGTAAGCTAGGTCTTTTTCCTATAGTACCAAAGCTTAACTTGCTATCTCCTTAAAAGACTGCTCTCAATAGCTAGGTGCAATCTTTTATAATAAGGGTATAATTAAAGGTATATATAGCGTCTATTAGGATATCTAGATTTACAAACTTGGCCTTAAAGAGGATAATAAGTTAGGTTATTTTACCTAGTGCCTTTAGCTTACCTGGGGCGATTAGAAAACCATTTAATATATTAAAAGTGTAAAAACTAAGTAGTCTCTTACTGGTTAAGCTTTTAACTATTAGGACTAGTTACTTAGGCTACCTATATTCTTTTATGTCTTTTAAAGTTTCCTCTACCTTATGGTTTGCACTTACTAGGAGAATCCTCCTAGCACTTACTTAAAGGCCACACTCCTTTATAATATTGGCTACTGGGACCGGCATGGAATCTTATAAGAGAATGCTAAATTCTATTTTGTTAAGCCATTGATTACACAAGGCTAGATGGCTTAAGTAGTTGCACTTTAGTATAATATACTTAGTACTAAGGGATAGTTCTAAGGGGTTAATAACAAGAAAAATAATAGGAAAGAGTCCTATAATAATGCTATTATATAGCTTACTCCATCTCAATTTCTTAAGTTAATTAAGTGTGTATAATAATAAGTATTTACCTACTCCGCTTGGACCGGTTAAGGGCATAACAATAAGGAGTTTCTTAGTATATGGTAATATCTCTAACAGGTTAAAGCTTTTATGGTCCTATAGCATGCTATCTATTATAGCAATATTAGTTTAATTCGCTAACTTATTAATCCACTCTCTGTCTAGTTCTATAGGGCTAAGTAGTTGTAGTATAGGTACAGGATACTTTATCTTTAATAGCTTCTTATAGATTAGATTGCGACTACTAAGCTTTAATAATTAATTCTTATATTAAGTTTAGTAAATCTGGTAGGTTAACTAAATACCTTTAAAGCAATTAATCTTGCCCTGGAGCATATTAACTGCTACTATACTGTTGACATAAAACTATATAAGAACTTTACTTATAATGTTAAAAAGACATTTAGACGGGTTGCGCTTACTAGTTTATATATTTCTTAACTACGTGCTGTATTAGAGACTTTATTTGGTTAAAGAGCCAATTCTAAACACAGTAAAAAGTCAGTACTTGCTGATATATTTAGTCTTACATACTATCTCTAGGCTAAGGGTTATACATATGTCTAAGCAGTTAATAGTAATTATAACAGTTAATTTAAGTCTACTAATATTCTTGCTAATGGTACAGAGCTTCTTAAAGAAAAAATTTACTTATTTAATCTTTAAAATGTCACTATACCTAATAAGATTATTTCTATTTTGTCTAAAGATAAGAAGTAATCTACTACTGCTACTAAGCTATTAGCACTTAGAGATTATATAGAGGCAATTAATAATATATTCTATGCTAAGGATAAAGGTTATTAACTGCTTCACTTTAACTTCACTTAACTTAACTACTACACTTTACCCCCTTAACCCCTCAACTACCTATTTAGCTTATTGCTTACTACCCCTCCAACTACTTATTTAGTTTATTGTTAACTGCTTCTTTTATAACTACCTAGTAGTAAGTAATCTTTAACTACTACCTCTACTCTTGCCCGTACTCCTCCGCTATTGCTACTTCTATCTACAGTTAAATAATTGCTGTTATTGCTGCCGCTGCTCTTCTACTCTTGTTACTCTACTACTACTACTACTCTACTACTCCCGCCGCTCCTCTAGTGCCGCTGCTTAAGTTGTAGTTAAAGACTACCCTTATTTCTGCTCTCTTTGCCTTATTTATTATAGTTAACAACTACCCACTAACTCATCACTCCTTATAGTCCACCCCTTTAGGTTACTGCACGGTTTATACCTAATATCTCTTATATTATTATCTTAAGAAAACCGTCTCACTAACTGCTTATAGTAGATTACTTATTATAGTTAGCATTTATAATCCTAATAGCTTTACCAACCATCCCAACTCCTCTCTCCTTAATGTTAACTTTTTTAATGTCCTTTATCTTAACCTATTTAAGACAGATATTACTAGGTTCCTAAAGTCACGGATTTAATAGCTGTCGCTTTACCTCTACCCTAATAGGCTCTATAACTGGACTCTACCTAAGGGTGTAGACATAGTAACTTTAAATAATATTAAAGACTAGTTAATAGGCACCTTTAATACTATTACTATAGATAGGTGGGCGGCAGTTACTTATAGGGGTTAAGTAGACTGGTAGTTAACCTAGGATATAAACTGTAACCTAGTTAACCGCTGCCAGCCTCTCTAATTATATGCTATCCGCTTTAGCTCCTTAAGTGGGCTAACTTAAATTAGCAGTAATAAAAGTGGTAAGGATACTGGTAAATTAATTACAATTAGTAGTAATAAGGATAAGGATAATACCAGCTAGGAGCAGTTTTAGCAGTTATAGTAGTCACAGCAGCTAGATAATAAGGAGCCCCCACTTTTTAGGGAGAGGCAATAACGTCTATATGCCTTATAGGAGTCGCAGTAGTCTAACCCTATTAAGCTATTAGATGACAAGGAGCCCATACCTCTTAGGGAGAGGCAATAATAGCTATATACCTTCTCCGCAGGTTAAACATTAACTAGTAGAGGTACTTTAATATCAACTCTAATATTAACTAGTTATGGTGTTCTGGCGTCTTGTGGCGTAGCCTTAAGCATAGCCACCTAACTACTACCAGTCTATCCTATAGAGGAACGTTAGACCAATCTTCTTAATATAGCAAGTTATTAAGGTGCTATTATAATTGGCATTGTGCACAGGTTAACTTTTTCAGCGTTTATTGCACCTTAATATATAGTGGTGGCGAGTTTTAACACTTACAATTAACTAAACTGTTAAGTGTGACCACTTAATCTATTCTCTAATGAGTTGCCACTATACGGCAATATAATGCGCATGTTATTAATTTCCTTTAATAATATCTTAAGTCTTAGTTAACTAGTTAGCTGGTTTACTTACAACTCTAAAAAATAGGTAGCTTGGTTTCTAGACTGGATAAAGCGGTATAATGGTATACCTCTGCTAGCAGATTAACCACCTCCTCCTAACTCCTTAATCTAGCCGCTCTTGCATATCTCTATAAATCCTTACCTAACTCCTTAAACTCCCTCCCAACGCTCTACTCCTTCCACTTTAACTCGCTGGCCTTTATCCCAGCGGTCTGCTCCTTATAATTGGACTGCTTAAAATCCTCCATTGTTGACTCCTTAGGCTCCTCCTAGATTAACCCATTAGCCTAGACCCATATTTATAGATATCTATAATAATAAGGAGCATATTTTATAAGCTGCCTAGAAATTGCGCATATAACTAGTGGATTATAGTTTAATAGATGGTTTAATAGATGGGTTTATAGTTTTCTTTTTAAGATAAATAAGTGGTGACTTATAGCCTTTGGAATAGTTAAATAAATAGGCTAATTAATTCCTTGACTGCTTTCTGGTTTAATTTAATATAAAAGTTTACTTAGAGATTAACTGCTTATACCCTACTAGCATATAATAAAGGTAAACTATTTAGAAATGCCAAGCCCTTCTTATTTACACCTCCCACATTCCTAAATACATAGCTTTTGGTGTTAATAACCGCTTATACCTATCCCACCCATTATTTCTTATCTCTTTACTATGGTTTTTTAATACTAGGCCGCTAATATTCTTACTAATAGGTGCTAATATTAACTGCCTATATAAGATAGAAGCTGTACCCTTTAAACCCCGCTATATCTTATTAGCAGTAAAATCTACAGTCCTCGCCCTTCTTTTCCTACCTCTATAAGTTCCACTACTAGGAGTTATAGGTAGTTCCAAGCCAGGCTCTATACTATTAGTTAGTAAAGCAGTCTGCGAGTCTACTAGTTAAGTCTTTAGCACCAGCAGTTAAGTCTCTAGCACCAGCAGTTAAGTCTCTAGCACTAGCAGTTTAGTCTTTAGCACAACGCTTTTACTACTCTGCGATTCTAGTTCCTGTAACTGCCCGCATTTAATTTCTTGCTACTGCAACCAGTGTAAACCACTATAACCTCATCCTGGCGACTGGTTATACTATAGCGGAGGGGATAGCATACTACACTGGTTAAGGGGAAATGAAGTAACTCCTCTAGCTAAAGATAGCACCACTATTAAAAAGAGAAATTCTGGTACTAAGCTAAATAAGTATATATGGTTCTCTATAAGCTTCTTCTGCTATAATGCAACTAGTAAAGCAATCTTATTATTAATCTTAGTTTGTTTTTCTATAACCTATACCCTTTATTTGTTGGCTATAAGCTTACTATTACTAGTGCTACTAGCCTTAGGTAATAAGTTACTAGTACTAGATACTAGTTTCTTGGATTTCCTGGACTTTAACTATTTAGCTAGTATACTATCTATATTCTGGCAAAGGAACTAAACTAGCTACTCTCCCTAAGCTATAGCATACTTCTGCTTATTTAGTGGGAAATACTTATAGAGATCTTCTACAGTTTGTATTAGAAACTTAGTAGCCAAGGTAACCTTATTAAAGGCATATATAATTGCCCACTGGTAGTAACTAGGCAAGAAATATAAAGAAGGTATTAGAGTAAATCTCTCTTCTATTGGGACCAACTTATCCGCTTATACTTAACACTACTTAACTAACCATTAGAGAGCAATACCTTACTTTAAGCCCAAGGTTAGTTTTTAAAGGGAGACAGGAGCAGTTAGTTCAGTGGCTATAATAAGAAAATTAGGGTTATAACATATACCATTGCAATAACTCTCTTATGGTGCCTTTAGAGTTTATGTCTTAGGATTGCATTTGTCCTCCTAGAGAAACTTAAGTAGGTGTTTATAGTAGCAGTTACTGTTTAGCATAGCCCTCTAGCAATTATTTGTAGAGTCCCTACTTTTAATCTCCTGCTTTATCTAGGGATAAACTTTATTCTTACTAGTTAGCTGGTTAGTAGCTATGCCGTTAAGTTTCTAGTTTAAATAAGGGTACTAGTCTAATAAGTTGCTATTATAATCTAAATCGGACTCATAACTGCTCCTTTAAGAAAATAATTACTGTAACTAACTCGCCTAGCAATTATGGGAGAGCATATTACGTCTATATTTTGGCTTAGATATTATTTAACTGGTAACTTCTTCTTTAGTTAATTCCTTCTGGTATCTTAGCCAATTAAACGCCTAATATGGCACAAAGAATACAGCTACTCTAGTTTTATTACAACCCCTTACTATATAACTAATCCTCTGCTATAAATCTCTAATATTATCTATAATTGGGAAATTCTATTAAATAACTATATAAACATCTGGGATATCCATACCCATTCTAAGAGCAGTTGTGGCTACTATAATCTAAATATATAACTGCTTACTGCGGAAGGTATTATATATCCTATTCTAATTATGCTTCACCATATAAGATATATATACCCTAACTATCTAGTTTATAAGATATGCTAAGTAGCCCTTTTAGACAAGAGACTTCTTAAGGTACTAAGAGACTACCATAATACGTCTTCTACCATTAAGAAATATAATTGTTTTTAGAATTTTCTAAGGGGTTAAGCCACCGCCTAAAGACTTAACTATTTGGTTAAGTAAGAAGTGTAACTACTTATAGTAGTTTATCTTTCCTTTTGGTATTAGAAATACGCAAATTAAGATATCTAGCCAGTTAATAGATGTATGGATAATCTCTAACATATCCAGTTTAGTTCCCTCCGGCTAAAACCCACTATGTTTTTTTACTACTTGCTCTATCTTAATATCTATAGTTATAGAGCAGTTAAAGAAAACAATACTTAATAGGAGAGACTGGCGTAGCTTATAGATTAAGATAAAGTTGCTCTAAAACTCCTCCTACTGGTAAAGTATATAACACTTATTAATAGCCACCAGTCTAACTTAACACTAGAAGAATAGATCCTATAGGATCTTTTAGAATTTAAGAGATACAGCTTACTCTAGCCCAAGTAGTATATAGGTATATACACCATTCTTAATATCCTTAAGCAGTTAAAGGTTCTGGAATTTTGTATCCACTAATATTAAGCATAGGTTTATACTAGGGTATTAACAAATTAACTTAACCTATTCCCCCCCTAGCTTACTTAATAGGATAAGCTGTATTATAATCTAGCCAGTTAAGACTAAGAAAGTATGGAATACAATGCTTTTACCAAAGCCAGTTTTTGTAATAAGCATAGTATCCCCTATTCTATAAACCAGTTGGCAAAGCGCCCTAACCTATTAAGTATGGGGATTCTTTCTCCTAAGGAGTCGGCATATAACGCGGGTAAGCATTTCTGTCTAATGCTTAACATTCTGGGGTTTAAAACCATTTAATATAAGCCTCTAGAGCTGTGGGATAGTTAAGGTTAGTATACATTTTATTTAGGCAGTATATAATTGGGCCTTAGAAGGAGTTAAAGAGGCTAGAGGAGTTAAAGGGTTATAGTACAGGTCGCCATATTGTTGTTAGTAATACCACTTGCTTTAAGGCATTAAGAGAGGATTTATATACAAGTTGGCACAATAAGACGCGTTAAGAAATTTCAACCTGTAATTTTAGAACTTTATATTAGCTAAAATGTATAAATAAGTACATAGATAAATAAAGCAGCCCTTAAAATATAATCAATTACCTTTTAAAGTGGTTAACTAGTCAACTGGTGGAGATATATTGCTCTTTAGTAGCGTCGCGTTTGATTAATAAGTCGGCACTTATACATTTTTACACTAAAGGCCCTCAGACAGCAACTAAGATAGTATTATTAAGTAATCCTAACTAAACCTAATTCTATTACACTAGTAAGGGTCTGGTAAAGCTATACTACTTAAGTACTAGCGAGATTTACTGTCTTGGTTGCCAGCTGAGTCGCTTACTAAGATAAGCTATGCCATGTGCTCGCACTTTGATTTTTGTAATGTAGGCGCAAACAAGTTAAACACACGTGATATTCTAACTTAATGAGGAAGCGTCTAAACCGAATAAGATAGGGGGTGTATGCGTATCAATTGGGGGGTGTACGCGTATTATTTAGGGGGTGTATGGCGAGCAGTGGCCAAAAAAAAAACTCCTATAGAAATAAGTGATAAAGAGTCTATATTTACTTTTTCTCCTCCTTCTCCTTCTCCTAGCCTATTAAGATAGGAGAAAAAAGAGGATATTCTTAGTATTCTCCTAAAAAAAAAAACCAAAAACCTACAAAAAAGATAATAAAACTAATGACTACTATGGTTAGTACGGCTAGTATACCTTCTTATTCCCTTTCTCTAGAACAATATCTGTAGGTAACACAAGGTGATATCACGTAGCTACGGTTCGTAGATAGTATGATGATTGTTCGATTGTTCTCTTCTGATAAGGAAGGGCGAGGAGCTTAAGGCTCCTCGCCACGCTAGTGTCGCGGCGACACGTGACCACGTAACCACACGTGATATATTCCCGACACTGGCAATTCTTCTTTTGTAGGTTGCCTATGTGACTATACCGTTCTAACCGCTTAACTAGTGTAACAGATATTAATCCTTCTTACTTACTATTGCTATTGTAATATAAGTCTCGCTGTCCCAAATTTACTAAAGAAATGGTGGTTAACTAAGTAGTAAACCTTAAACTATTATAACCTTAAATTGCCTTTTAGTACGTGATACTTTCTTACTAGGAAATCCTAGGTAGATTAACTAGGGAACTATATCATTAAAATAGAGTTGCGGAGCTTGTTGATATCCGGCTCTATTCCAGAATCCACCTCCACTAGATCCTCTATAAGAGCCTCCTCCGTGGTAGCTAGAGCCTCTGCGTCTATTATAGCTGCCACGGCCTTATCTATACCCACTTTATCCGTAGGAGCAATTAGTGCAGTACTGGCCGTTGTTATAACTGTCGTATTTGCCGTAATTAAGCTCCTGCTAAGGGTAGTTATTAAAGTAGAATTGCTATGCCTTATAAGAGCGAATAGTGGTACTAATTACAGATTTTAAGTTATCTGATTTTCCAGTAATCTTACTGTAATAGGAGCTACTAGTATAATCTTTAAGCGTAACCAAAAATGCACTGTGGTGTTAAATTGGTAGATACTAGTGAACTGAAGATAAAGGTTATTGCGGAGGTTATTACGGAGATTGCTATAGAGATTACTGCGGAGATTGCTGCAGAGGTTGCTATGGAGGTTCTTGTTAAGCTTACTACTGGTAGGTTGGGATATTATTTATAGATCTAGCTTGTTGTGCCGGTTGTCTAGTTATGGTAGGGGTTAGAGGAAACGTCTTAGCGCTTAAGTTAAACGAGGTTGAGAATCTCTGGTGGGACGGAGCTTAAGGCATAGGTTAAGATACGGCAGCCTAAGGAACTTAAGGCTGAGGAACTTAAGGTGTTTGATAGCCTAAAGTTGTCTATGGTGGTTCTTGTAGAGCTTACTGCTGAGATTGCTGCGGAGATTCTTGCGGAGGTTGCTGCGGAGGTTGAAGCGTCTCTAGTGGTGCAGCGATTAGGACAACTAGTAGTGCAGTAGTTGGAATAGCTAGTGGAATTGGCGGAGTAGCTAGCAGTTAGGCTGGAGATGCTTGTGTAGCTGGTAGGGGACTATAGAAAGGTGTTAATTGTGGCTGTTCGTTGTTAGGATTCTATCAAGAGTTAAACTTCTTTATAGTGCGTATTTGGTGCTCAATCTCTTGTGAAGTCTATTTGTGCTCTTTTTTTACGTTAAGGACCTGCTCCTGAATATTGTCTTTAATAATGCCCCCATCTATAGGGACAAATACTCTATTCTTTTAAAGGAAGTCTTAAAAATCCTAAACAATATTAACATTGCTAAGTGCCTAGGTGTCAGCGGTCCATCCTATAAAATCCTCCCTAAAATATTCCTATAGTTGTACATCGGCGTAGTGTCTACTTTGGTAGAAGAGAATATGGTGTAGGAGGAAGCTATTAACTTGTTTTGCTGTACAGGTTGTTATATTAAAAATAGGAAATTCGTCCCAATTTTTATCAATAAGTTTTGCGTACGTAGCTACCCCTAGTGGTAAGGAATCTCTCTAGTTATTTAGAGTAATCGTAGCCATGTTTTTAGAGAAAGGGAAGTGTTATTGGGTTATAGGAGAGGAGGTGTTATTGGTGTAGGGATTATTAATTGTCGTTTAGTACGCGTTTAGACGAGAATCTGCGATTATGGGGCTTAGGACCAGTTCTGGCCTTAAATCGCGAAGACTCATAAAGCGTGTTATTCTGCGTGATGGACGCAAGAATCTGTAATCTTGGAAAGGCTTAGGATTAGTTCTAGCCTTTAAATCCTTAGATTTGTGGAAGAGTTCTATTTAAGGTTTAGGACTAGTTCTGACCTCAAAAGATAGCTTCCTCTAGCACGAGTAGCACTGGTATAGTGGCTTATCTCTTCTTGGTGGAATACCTAGCTGCTCTGTGGTATAACAGTGAAGTTAACCACTGATTAGTGTTGGTTATATAAGGTGATATCACGTAGCTACGGTTCGTAGATAGTATATTAATTGTTTAATTGTTCTCTTCTGATGAGGAAGGGCGAGGAGCTTAAGGCTCCTCGCCACGCTAGTGTCGCGGCGACACGTGACTACGTAACCACACGTGATATATTCCCGACAATATCTAAGCTAAGCTTTAGAAACCCTAATTAAGGCCTATAAAGGGCTATAAGACAAAGAAAAAGAAAAGCAAGTTAGACAGTTAATAGACTATATAGAAAGTATCCTAATAGGAGAAAACCCCTTTGCAAAAGAAGAAGAAGAAAAGGTAAAAGATATCCTAAAAGGACTAATAGAAGAAGTAAGAGCTCTTTGTAAGGAGGTAGCTCCTATTAAAGAAACTTATATAGAGAGGCTAAAAAGGACCTCCCCTCTTTATCCTCCCAACCCTCTTTATTACTACTACCTTTTACCCTTTCTTCTTCTTCTAGTAGGAGTTCTACTTCTACTAAAAGTAAGAAAAAGTAGCTATAAAAAAGGAAGCTAGTCTTAATTACAAACGAAAAGGACTAGTCTTTAGATACCTTCTGTAAAAGTATATATATTAGGTCCCGCCGCGCTTATAACAAGTTCGTAAGCACTCTCAGTCTTTTTGGCCGTATGGCGACGTGGAGGTGGGCCACGTTACACCTTCTCTATACAAAATAAAGTCAATTAACTATTTGCATCAAAACTGCAAGTAGAAAAGCCAGTATTAGCGTCTATAGCTAGAACTAAAGGAAAATAAAATGTTCTTCTTATAACTATAGAAGAGTATAATATAGATTTCCTAGTTAAATATAAGGATATCTATGTTACAGGACACCTCCGTAACACCTTATATACATTTACCTATGTCTACCTATTTCCACTAACGCAGCAAGAAGAGACCAACCGCGAGATAATAATCTAATGGCAATCTGCTGTCATGATGACAAAGTATCACATGCGAACACTAGATAAACAAGCATCAGATTCGTGGAATTAATAGCTATATACGGCTGTCGTGGAGACTTAAGAGGATTGCTAGAGAGTTCGACAGGAATGCAACTGCGGCTGAATTTATATAGGGGCAATCGGGGTGGATAAACTATCTGCCGAGCGATATCAAACAAGGAAAGGAAAGCTACGCGTCTAGCGTAGCGCGTGTCGCGGGCAGTCCCGCGACATCTGCCGGTAATCTACGGCAATTTACCGCATTCTGCTATATTCTGCCAAGTCCACTAAATCCTGCTAAGTTCTGCTAGGACCGCTACTTAAATCCTATTCTGTTCTATGCATATATTAACTAAGTAACTAAACTAACAATATATGCCCTTTCTTCCCATTTCCTTACCTTTCCTTTTTATGCAATGTCTTAACTTTATTATATAGTTTATATATATAGCTTAATAATATCTACTTTGCTATATATTATTACCGCTTATACTCACTCCATAACACTACGTTATATTAACCCTATATACCACCCTCTAAAATATAGAACAACCCTAAAGCCCCTATAATAGCTATTATCATTATATCCATACTCTAAAAATAATTAGTAGAGATATAGAAGTCCTTTATAGACGCCCTTATATAGAACTAAGCCACTATAACTTAATAATAAGCCAAATAAAAGGTATGACACCTATAAATAATTAAGGACCTTTAAGAAGAAGTCTGTACTCTTAAGATGCCTATAATAGGGCCCTAAAACCAAACACCTTCTCTAAAGATAAATATATGGGACAAGAGTTCTAAACCTATAGTAACTGTTTACCCTAATCTAACTACCATACTGTAATAATTTAAACAATTACTAAACTCTTTAATATTTACTAGTAAATAATAAGAACTTTAATTATTTTTAATCTAGCTTAAAAATAAGCTAACTAACTTTACTACGCCCTAAGTTAACTAGGAGGAGATATAGCTAACCTTATTAAACCCCTTTAACTAAACTTAGTATAAAGTCTAGTTATACTACTTAAAGCTATATATAGTAACCCAAACTGCTAAGCTACCACTTAGAGGAAAATAAACTATATAACTTAAGGAATAAAAAGCTTCTTAGTATACTTCTCTAAATTTAACCGTTATATAAAGGAAATAGGCTAGAATAACTCCGCACTAGTTAACAGCCTTATTAAGTCCCTAAGCCCTAAACTAAAAACCTCCCTAATAGGTATAGACCTACTAAGAGCCCTTAATGCCTGTGTAAACGTTATTAATAAACGGTATAATAATATACTACGCCTAACACTAAAGTCCACTCCTTAATATAATATAATAATTCTATAAACGTCTACTAAGTTATTATCTCAGCCTAAGCACCCTAACGCTATAGATATTAATATAGGGACCCTAGGATACGCTCTACTAGGGTCCCCTAAATAAGAATAATACATTAAGCTAGGCCTTTGCTTTAAATACAGAAGTAAGAATTATATCTTAAAATACTACTCTATCTCTATGCCCTAATATAACTTATAAACGGCCAGCACTAATAACTATTTACTATATTAATCCTCTAGTTACTGTCCCCAATCTTTATCTAATTCTAGCCCTGTAATGGCTCGCATAAATGCCTCTAAACCGAAGCTTGTGGATTGCTATCTAATAAAGATACTAAGCTAAGGAGAAGAAAAGAAGGGGGTCGCTAGGACCATAGTAAACATATATAAAGGGGCAGCCGCCAAGGCGCTAGCGGTAAGCGATCCAATCGTAGGTTGGCAGAATATGGCAGCAGCATGGCAGAATTTGGCAGGTGACGCGCTCTAGCACCGTCACAAGCGCTATATCTAGTAAGCACCACTTATAAGGATAAAGCCACAACTAGCGTTCTATAGGAACCCTACCCTAATTGCCTCTAAAAGAAAGGTCCTAGAGCTAAGTTACTCTTTAGGACGGCGCTACCTTAGGATCTTATTAAATACTTTAGATATTATAAACTCTAACTCTTAGGATTGTAGCATAACTATTAACTATTATCTTTAGCAGAATAATTAATAGGCTAATATTTAAGTCTTAATTAATATAGGAGCCAGTAGTATAGGATTTGTTAACAAGATCTTTATATAAGATAATAGTTTTACCCTAACCCCCCTTAACTGGTATATTAACATATTTAGATTTAATAGTAAACGCACTATCTTAGGCTGTATTACCTATATAGTATTTCTAAAACTCTAATACCTAAACCATAAAGAACTAATTAGGCTTTTTATAACTACCCTAGGTTACCTAGTAATCCTTAAATAACCCTAGATAAAGCTATATAAGGTAACTATTAATTAAGATAACCTTAAGCTTCTATTTACCGCCTCCTGTTATAAGTAGAAGTGTCTTATAACTTGCTGTTTAGACCCTAAACCAAAATCTAGAAAATCTACCAGGATCCACTAGTCTAAAATTTCCACTAATATCCACCCTATACCTAAAAAGTCCACCTAATTCCATTAATCTAAGAATTCCACTAAATTCTACCAGTATAAGATTTCCACTAACATCTACTAAGAACCTAGAAAGTATCCTAGAATATATAAACTAACTCTAGCTACTGCGCCCTGGACCAAGTAGAAGCTTAAGCTTAATATATAAAAGTACTAGAAGAACTGGTATTCTACTATAAAAGGGATACTTAAAGAACTTAAACCTAAATCTAATACTAACTCTATACCTAATACTAAACCTAAAACTATATAAGAAATTAAGGATAACCTAAGCTCGCTTAATACCTTAGATATCTATATAATTAGAGCTACCCTATTAGTATAACTTGTTAGAAAACCTAAATATATAATCTTTGCCATTATAATAGCCAATATTAAAAAGGCCCTAGCACTAAAGAAGTACACTAACCCTACTATAAAAGTACCAGTATATTACTATAAGTGTCACGGGACACCCCCGTGACACCTTATACACGTCCACCTGTTTCCACCAACTAAACAACTGGAGACCGACTACGAGACGGCAATCTGACAGCAATCTGCCGTATTCCACCGCAATCTGCCGTCCCTACTGTCGGAGTTGCCAACTGGCAACTTTAAGGACCTCTAACTGCCAAATTCTACGAAGTTCTACCAGAACCGCCACCTAAGCTCTACTCTGCCGGTGCGTAGTATAGTACCCGTTAACCTAGCAACCAAGCAAACGTTATATACCCTTTTTCCCCTGTTTCCTACTTTCTTTTCCTTATATAACGTCTTAACTTTATTACATAGTTTATATACATAGCTTAATAATATCTACTTTGCTATATATTATCACCGCTTATACTCGCTCTATAACACTATATTATATTAACCTTATATACCACCCTCCGAAATGCAGAACAACCCTAAAGCCCCTATAACAGCTGCTGGCATTATGTCCGCACTTTAAGAATAGTTGGCAGAGATACAGAAGTCCTTTATAGACGCCCTCGCATAGAACTAAGCCACTTTAACTTAATAATAAGCCAAACAAGAAGCACAACACCTGCAAATAATTAAGGGCCTTTAAGAAGAAGTCCGCACCCTTAAGATGCCCACACTAGGGCCTAAAGACTAAATGTCTTTTCTAGAGACGAATATGCAAAACGAAAGTCCCAAACCTATAGTAGCTATTTACCCCAAACTAACTACCGCACTGCAATAATCTAAATAACTACTAGACCCTCCAATATTTACTGGTAAATAATAAGAACTCCAATTATTTCTAAGCCAGCTTAAAAATAAGCTAACTGGTAATGCTAACTGCTACATAACTAAAGCCAACTGACTCTACTACGCCCTAAGTTGACTAGAAGGAGATGCAGCTAACCTTATTAAACCCCTTTAACTAAATTTAGTACAAAGTCTAGTTGTACTTCTTAAAGCTATATATGGTAACCTAAACCGCTAAGCTATTGCTTAGAGAAAGATAAACTATATAACTTAAGGAACAAAAAGCTTTTTAGTATACTTCTCCAAATTTAACTATTACGTAAAGGAAATAGGCTGGAACGACTCCACACTGGTTAATAGCCTTATTAAATCCCTAAGTCCTAAACTAAAAACCTCCCTAATAGGTGTAGACCTACTAGGAGCCCTTAATGCCTGCGTAAACGTTATTAATAAATAATATAATAATATACTACGCCTAACACTAAAGTCCACTTCTTAATATAATATAATAGCTCTGTAAATAACTACTAAGTTATTATCTTAGCCTAAGCACCCTAACACTATAGATATTAACTCTGGAACCCTAGAGTATACCCCACTATGGTCCCCTAAATAAGAATAACGTATTAAGCTAGGCCTTTGCTTTAAATGCGGAAGCAAGGCTTATATCTTAAGATACTACTCTATTCCCATGTCCCAACATAATTTATAAACGGCTAACACTAGTAACTGTTTACCGCACTAATCCTCCAGTTACCGTCCCCAATCTTTATATAGCTCTAGCCCCGCATCTAGTAAGCACCACTTATAAGGACAAAGTTACAGCTAACGTTCCATAGGAACCCTACCCTAGTTGCCTCTAAAAGGAAGGTCCTAGAGCTAAGTCACTCTCTAGGACGGCGCTGCCTTAGGATCTTGTTAAATGCTCTAGATATTATAAATTCTAACTCTTAGAATTACAGCATAACTGTTAACTGTTGTCTTTAGCAGAATAATTAATAGGATAATACTTAAGTCCTAATTAATACAGGAGCTAGTAGCATAGGATTTATTAACAAGATTTTTATATAAGATAATAGTTTTACCCTAACCCCCCTTAACCGGCATATTAACGTATTTGGATTTAATAGTAAACGCACTATCTTAGGCTGTATTACCTATATAGTATTCCTAAGACTCTAATACCTAAACCATAAAGAACTAATTAGGCTTTTTATTACCACCCTAAGTTATTTAGTAATACTTAGACAACCTTAGATAAAGCTATATAAGGTAACCATTAATTAGGATAACCTTAAGCTTCTATTTACCGCCTCCTATTACAAGTAGAAGTGCCTTATAACTTGCTGCTTAGACCCTAAACTAAAATCTAAAAAATCCACTAGAATCTATTAGTCTAAAATTTCTACTAATATCTACCCTATACCTAAAAATTACACTGAACCACATAAACCAACCCTAACTACTGTACCACCCTAAACTAAGTAGAAGCCTAAACTTAAGCTTAACATATAAAAGTACCAAAAGAACTAGTATTCTACTATAAAAAGGATACTTAAAGAACCTAAACCTAAATCTAATACTAACTCTATACCTAATACTAAACCTAAAGTTAAACAAGAAACAGTAGATAATTAAAAGGAAGTTGCCAGCTAGTAACTTGCCCCCCTTTCTATAGATATCTGTATAATTAGAGCTACCCTATTAGTATAACTTGCTAAGAAACCTAAATATATAATCTTCGCTGTTATAATAGCTAATATTAAAAAGGCCCTAGCACTAAAGAAGCACACTAACCCTGCTATAAAAGTACCAGTATGCTATTATAAGCATCTAGAAGTATTTTTATAAAAGGAAGCTAATAAGTTAGTAGAGCACCAACTATATAACCACAAGATTATACTTAAAGAAGGAAAACAGCTAGGATTTAGACCCCTATATAGAATGTCCTAAAATAAACTCTAAGTGCTGCGGAAGTACTTAGACGAACACCTAAGTAAAGGATTTATTAGAGTAAGCTCTTTACCTATAGCTATACCTATAATCTTTATTAAGAAACCTAGTAGCGGTTTACGCTTCTATATAGACTACTGAGCTCTTAACGCTATTACTATTAAGAATTAGTACCCACTCCCGTTAATTTAAGAGACACTAAACCGATTAAGTAAGGCTCGCTACTATATAAAACTTAACCTTATCTACGTATTTAACTGTCTCTATATCGTAAAAGGAGATAAATGGCTTACTGCATTCCATACTAGGTATGGACTATTTAAATACTTAGTGACGCCGTTTAGCCTTACAAATGCCCCAAGTTTGTTCCAATACTTTGTAAATAATACCCTACAACCTTACCTGGACATTTTTTATACTGCTTATATTAACAACATCCTAGTATACAGTAATAACCTAACTAAATATAAGAAATATGTTGACCTTATCTTAGAAGCCTTATATAGAGCTGGCCTACAATTAGATATAAATAAGTGCGAATTCTATAAAACAGAAGTCCTATACCTTGGACTTATCATTTCTATAAATGGCATACAAATGGACCTAAAGAAAATTAAAGTAATTGTAAACTGGCAAAAACCTAAGAATATTAAGGACGTAAGAGCCTTTATAGGATTTGCTAACTTCTACTAACGGTTTATTAATAACTTCTCCGCCCTAGTCTTACCCCTTATAGCTCTAACCTAAAAAGACAAAACCTTTATCTTTAATAAGGAATATAAGAAGGCCTTTACCTATCTAAAAGTTATATTTACCACTACACCTATACTCCAATACTTTAACCCAAACCAAAAGAGTGTTATAGAAGCCGACTTATCTAACTACGTTACTAGAGGCATTTTGTCTCAGTATAATAAGGAAGAAGTACTGTACCCTATAGCATACTTCTTAAAATAACTAAGTCTAGCTAAATATAACTACAAGATCTACAATAAGGAATTATTAGCCATTATTAGATATTTTAAATAATGGTAACCTAAACTAGAAGGCACCAGATTTCTAATTAAGGTCCTTAGCGACTATAAGAATCTATAGTACTTTATAACCACAAAACAGCTAAGTTATTATTAAGCCCGCTAGTTAGAATATCTGTCTTATTTCTAATTCTTAATTATATACCGCCTAGGCGTTTAAGGTTAAAAACCTAATACCCTAACCCAACATTTATAAGATATACTAGTATAGGAAGAAGCGCGTGCCTACCGCAATTAAACCCTACTTTACCCTAAATTATTTAATCCCCTAGCTAAAGACCTTATAGTATATATCCTTAAAATAACTAATTAATTAGTTAAACAGATTATAATTAATAAATACCTAAATAATAAGTTTATCTAAGAGACACTTAAGCTAATTTAAGATGGCATTAGACGCTCTAAAAAGATCTCTTTAAGTAAATATAAAGCTCGCGGAAACCACTTATACTACTAAAACCGCCTAGTTATACCTAACCACAATGAACTTAAGCTTAAGCTTCTTAAATACGTACACAACCTACTAGTAGCCGGCCACCTAGGCTATGGAAAAACCCTAGAACTACTCTAATAGGGGTACTACTAGCTAAACATATATAATATAATATAAAGGTATATCTCTAGCTGCTATACCTGCTAATGAGCTAAGGCTTTATATAAGACATATAACGGCTTTATAAAGCCACTACCTGTTCCAAACTAAAGATAGAAGGATATCTTAATTAACTTTATTATTAAACTCCCTGTAAGTAAAGGCTGTATAAATATTATAGTAGTTATAGACCGACTATCTAAAATAAGACACTTAATTGCCTGTCCTAATATGTTAACACCTACTGTCGCCTAACTATTCCTAAATTATATATAGAAACTCCATGGACTCCCTAAAATAATTATCTCCAATAAAGGCAGCTAGTTTGTCTCTATATTCTAGAAAGAACTAACTACCCAACTCTATATTAAAGCACTGTTATCTACAGCATACCACCCAGAAACGGATGGTTAAATAAAATGTGCAAATGCTATAATAGAATAATATATTTAGATATATACGTTGTATCTATAGGATAACTAGATAGACTGGCTTATATTTGCTAAGTTTACTGTAAATAACTCTATCTTGGAAACTATAAAGGTCTCCCTATTCCTGGCTAACAACGGCTAGTATCCACAAATGGGTTTTAAACCCTTTAGTAATATTCCTTACCTGGCTTATTAGGCCTTATAAGTTATAGAAGTAAATAAATTTATAAAGAAGATGGAAGAACTATAAGAGTTTCTTACTAATAAAATAACATGGGCCCAATCTGTCTATAAAGCCGCAGCAAATAAGAACTAAACCCTAGCACTAGCCTACTAAATTAGTAACTTTGTCTGGCTAGATATAAGAAATCTGAATATAAAACAACCTATTAAGAAACTTAATTGGAAGAACGCTGGCCCTTATAAGGTTAAAAAAGTTGTCTCTCCTTATGCCTACTAACTGAAGCTCCCTAATACGGTTAAAATCCACCCTATATTCCATACGTTAGTCCTCTACCCTACCGCCCCTATATTAGATACCCTGCCTAGATAGATCTAAGACCCTCCCCTACTAGTTAAAGTGGATGATAAGGATAAGTACCTTTTAAAAGAGTTAATGACATTAAGTATAACAAATGGAAATATAAATATATATACCTTATAAAATGGAGAGGTTTTACTAAACCCTTATAGGAACCTGCTAACTCTATAGGACTTATATAAGCCGCAGAAGACTTTTATAAACTCCACCTAGAACTACTACAGCCCCATCTTATAGATGCTTGAGTTTAAAGGGGGGGTACTGTTACGGGACACCCCCGTGACACCTTATACACGTTTACCTATTTCTACTAACTAAACAACCGGAGACTAACCATGAGACGGCAATCTAACAGTAATCTACTGTATTCCGCTATAATCTGCCGTCTCTACTATTGGAGTTGCTAACTGGCAACTTTAAGGACCTCTAACTGCCGAATTCTACTAAGTTCTACCAGAACTGCTACCTAAGCTCTACCCTACCTGTACGTAGCATAGTACCCATTAACCTAGCAACTAAGCGAACGTTATATACCCTTTTTCCCCTATTTCCTACTTTCTTTTCCTTATATAACGTCTTGACTTTATTACGCAGTTTATGTACATAGCTTAATAATATCTACTTCGCTATATATTATCACCGCTTGTGCTCGCTCTGTGATAATAAGCACCTAAAGGTATTCTTATAAAAGGAAGCTAATAAGTTAGTAGAACACCAACTATATAACTATAAGATTGTACTTAAAGAAGGAAAACAGCTAGGATTTAGACCCCTATATAGAATATCCTAGAATAAACTTAAAGTACTATAAAAGAACTTAGATGAGTACCTAAGTAAAGAATTTATTAGAGCAAGCTTTTTACCTATAGCTGTACCTATAATATTTATTAAGAAACCTAGCAGTAGTCTATGTTTCTATATGGACTACTAAGCTCTTAACACTATTACTATTAAAAATCAGTACCGCTTCCGTTAATTTAAAAAACATTAAACTAATTAAGTAAAGCTCACTACTATATAAAACTCAACCTTATCCACGTATTTAACCGCCTCTATATTACAAAAGGGGATAAATAGCTTACTATATTCCGCACCAGGTATAGACTATTTAAATACTTAGTAATGCTATTTGGCCTTACAAATGCCCCAAATTAATTTTAGCACTTTATAAATAATACCCTATAACCTTACCTAGATGTTTTCTATACTGCTTATATTAATAACATTTTAGTATATAGCAATAACCTAACTAAATATAAGAAATATATTAACCTTATCCTAAAAGCTCTATATGGAGCTAGCCTATAGTTAAATATAGATAAATGCAAATTCTATAAAATAGAAGTCCTGTACCTTAGACTTATTATTTCTATAAATAGCATATAAATAGACCTAAAGAAGATTAAAGCAATTATAAACTAGTAAGAACCTAAGAATATTAAGGACATAAGAGCCTTTATAGGATTTACTAACTTCTACTAATAGTTTATTAACAACTCCTCCGCTCTAGTTTTACCCCTTATAGCTCTAAGTTAAAAAAAATTTAAGCCTTTATCTTTAATAAGGAATATAAAAAGGTGTAACGGGCGCTCCTAAAAGGTATATATCAGATAAGACAGATAAAGGTTTCACTAATGTCCCACTAATGTCCTAGAGGAGACATGGTCAGACAGATAAGGGGTAAAGGGTTTTACTAGTGTCTTAGAAGGATTATATAGGGAGCTTGTTCTCCTCTAGAGAAGAACTAGTAATTAGTCTCTAAATAGAAGTTAGAAAGCATTCGTCCTTCAATATATAAAGCTTGTTCTACCTTTAACTCACCTTCTACTTACCTATAACTCTTATTCTATACTATTAATTAGATAACCATATATTCCGGTTAGACTGGCCTCTTATAATTCTAATCGCTTATAATCCTTTACGGAAGGAACGTACGGCTATTAATTAACAATGATGGGCCATACCTCCTTACCTCTTAAAACAACGCCCTTATTGCAAGAGGCTGGTAGAGTCTCCCTAGAGGAGCGCATCCCCTCTACTTATAAAGGAGTAGATTAAGAAGCCATGGCTAATCCGTCTAACTTTCTAAGACCTTTAGAAACGATCACCGCTGGGGAGTTATTAGAGTAGTTACTATGTAAGACCTTATAAAAAACAAAGTAGTTGGAAATATAATTAAGATAAGTATATTAAAACTACTAAGAATAATTATAAGGACAATTAGGAGAAGTATAGACATCCTAGACACAAAGCGGACTTAAAGGGGCAACGCCACACTATGCTATAACATTAGATAAGCCTAAATTCCGTATAAAGGAACCTAATAAGTATAATAGTAATAGTCTTTGGAACTATAATTATTTTATCCGTTAATGCAAAACTAAATTTTGGCTAGATCTAAAACGTTACTCTAACAAGTATAATTAGACACTAATTGCTTCTACCTTCCTATATGGCACCATTAAGAGTTTATGGATACGCTATAAGAAGAAACTTACTATACCCCTTAGATTTAGCAAATTTAAGTCCTAGTTAGTTAATTAGGTCTAAGACCCTACTAATTAAGGGATAGATTATAACCAGCAATACCACAATATAAAACAGTGAGAAGGCTAGAGTGTAGTCTAGTTTATAAACTACTTGGAAGAGCTAGAAGATAATATACCCTACTTAGACCTATAGGACAACGCTATATAACTTTATCAGCTACTTGCCAAGTTATAACCTAAGATTTAACAGGCCATACAGGAGAAGGGCGAAATTCCTACCTCTTAAGAAAAGCTTATCTCTAAAGCCACTTAGATTAAGAATACTAAAAGAGACTATTTAGGCAAGTAAAAGGAACAAGACGCTAATAATAAAGAGCGTAGGACTAAACCTCACTTTAATAATAGGGGAAGATTCTAACCTAACCGCTCTGCGGAAGGATAATATAAGCAGGCTTTACAGCATTAGAGCAACACTAGTCAACCCTAAAATAATAATAGGTAAAAACCTAATCCAAATAAGTGGAATTAAGAAATATACATTTACTATAACTGCGGTAGGAAGGGCCATATTTAGCGCTCCTACTAGCAGAAAAAGCAAGAGTTAGAATTAGAAAAAGAGAGAGCCTAGTAGACCTTTACTCCCTTATACTAGGCTAGTAAGAGAAGGAGGGAGTAAGCTGCCATATAGTCATTCCCGTCTCTATTTAAGTTAATAATAAATAGGTAATGTAAGACTGCCTTATGGACAGCGGCGCAACTATAGGGTTTATTTCTTAATTACTAGTAAAAGAATTAGATTTAGACCTTAGTAGCTTATAGGTGCGTACCATTTAAAGTATTAGAGGCTATTAGATTCCACACTATAGAGAACAAACTTTTTCCACGGCTAGCTAGGACCGCAATGGTCTATAGGATATATAGGAGATACGCTTTTACGCCGCAGAAATTAAGGGGTATAACCTTATTTTAGAATACCTATAGCTTTACTAAATTAATTTAGATATTAATTAGCCTTCTACCTTATATTAATACTGGAAGTCTTAACTGTGCATTATAGTTAAAGATTAAGAGACTTTCTTAAGCTATATATAAGAAGAAGGGTGGGCATATGCTATATATACTACTCTTAACCCCAAGAATAGGGATGCGGAGTATTTATTTTTAGATATCCGGCTATACGCAGTTAAGGAACTAGAAATTCTATAGGAATATGCGGACCTAAAGGATATTGCTAATAAAGAGGCTGTATACACCTTGTCTAACCTTATATTAGTAAAGTATAAGATAAATATAGGAGATAAGGAACCTCCTTTTAGACTACTATATAACCTATTAGAAAATAAGCTAGTAGTATTATGTTAGTATATAGTAGACAATCTTTAGAGAGGATGGATTTAGCCTTTTATAAGCCAGGCAGGGGCACTAATTATATTTATACCTAAGAAGGACAAGACCCTTTACCTCTATGTTAACTATTAGGCGCTAAATAAGATTACTATAAAGAATTACTACCTGCTGCCTTTAATAGGGGAGCTTATTAATAGACTATTAGGCATAAAGATATTTATAAAATTAGACCTAAAAGATATATACTATTAAATCTAGATTAAAGCTAGTAATAAGTGGAAAACAGCGTTCTAAATATAGTACGGCCACTTTAAGTACCTAGTAATGCTATTTAGGCTTACTAACGCACTAGTAATATTTTAGGCCTATATTAATAAGGCATTATTAGGCCTATTGGATATAATATATATAGTCTACCTTAATAATATTATAGTCTACTCTAATAACTATAAAGTATATACATACTATATATAAATGGTACTAGAAAAACTGCTGGAATATAAGCTCTATATAAACCTAAAAGAATACTTATTCTATATTACTAGCATTAATTTTCTAGGCTTTATTATTAGTGTTAACAAAGTGTTAATAGAAAAAGGCTAGGTAGACACTATTAGGGAATGGCTATACCCTATAATATTTAGAAAAGTATAGGTTTTTATAGGTACGATAAACTTCTACTAAAGGGTTATTGTTTACTACTTATAAGTAATACTCCTAATTACTAATCTACTAAAGGGATTTAAGGATAGTAAGAAGTTAGGACCCTTTATATTTAGGGAAACTGCTAAGTAGGCTATGGACTAGTTAAAGGATTTGTTTATATTGGCACCTGTTCTAATATACTTCTACTAGGAGCTATATATATACCTTAAAACGGATGTATCTGGCTTCGCCCTAGGGGTAATATTATCTTAATTAAAAGACAGAGAATGGCATTCTATAGTATTTTAGTTAAGAAAAATCACCCCTATATATAATGGAACCTTGTAGCAGGAACTACAGTAGGTCCTATTATTGGGCTGGGTATGTAGGTAAGAACAAATCAACAACATAATAACAACTGGTGGAGTGGTTGCCCAACAGATTAACTCCAATTGTATTCTAAGATTCACTATAAAGAGAGAACTACCTAGGTAGGGACTGTGGTCCTTTAAATACATAACCTTACGCCTAAGAAATCCCTTCACTCTATCTGCTCTGTCTGCTCTATCTACTCTATCCCATAGATTATACAGATCACACAGATTATACAGATTATATTACGTGACCTTAGCTACCATTCCTTATTATATGGTTCCACTAAATCTATCCTAGACCATACCTATATTAACCAACTAGCTTCCTCCAACTCTTCTCCAAGTAGTTATAACATTGTATTTAAGCTATCTGTAACACTATCTCCCTCCTCTTCATCTTTATCCTTAAAGATTCCTAACATCTCCAAGTTGTCTACTAGAGGTGTAATGTCCGTTTAATTAATCTGGTTAACATCTCTGCTTATTATACCTAAAGCTTCTTCTTCTTCTTTAACCCTTCATTATGCGCATATGGCTTCCTCTATACTGTCGCTGGGTAAGATAATACCGTTTCTGTGTTCTTATTATGTGAAAGAGGGGTTAGTTTATATTGCGCTGGCGAGCCCTTCTGCCTAACAACTATCCTCTTACTTAGAGTGCACTAAAGCAAATGTTTATTCGTCTTGCGATATTCGTTCCATTTCTAACGCTAAATATGTGCATCCTATAACTCTTAACAGTCTTTAAGTTCCCTAAGTAACTTATTATAGGGTCTTATATTTAATCTGCCGCTATAAAACTTAACAATAAGCTCTTAAGTGCCTTGGGCGAGATTTGTCATCTTTAGAACGAAGATTATGCTTATACTAAGTGGGTAAGAGATAAGGAGCGTTATACCCTTAAAGCTCGCGCCTCTGCTTACGCTTATCTGCTTTGTCTTAAGAAAGTGCGTAAGAAGGTTCATTTTAAGGAGTGAAAACTTATCCATTAAGGTCTATAGGAACTTAGTAATAAAAGACCGGTCTCTCTTCCAACTAAGAGGGAAACAACTCTAAGTAGCTTGGCAGGTGCTCCTCTTGGGTCCCCCTTAGGTAACTTATTCTTTAGCAATCCTTTCTTATTAATACTGCCTAACCCTTTCTCTTCTAATACTTCTATACCTTTCTTATAGCATTCTCTAGGTTGCTTAGTAGTTCCTAGGTAATCTTACTGTAGCCTATCCACTTTACTTTATACTATATTTTATCATCTACATCCTTATAACTGATGATTTTTAAAACTTGCCATTTATCTTCCTCTTATCCTCTATATGTGTCTGCCTTATATACTAGTGGTTTGACGTTTCTATGTGCTGGTTTTAGTATTGCAATATGTTATACCAGGTAGATCTTTATTTTGGCTAGTAAGTTCAATTTATACATAACCAATGAAATTCTCTGCGCAATTTTAAAAGGTCCTAGTCTAACATGGTTTAACTTCTTGCTTAGTTGTTAACTCTTAAAATTTTTGTGTAGTAACCACACTTTATCTCCCTCCTTAAGATCTGGTCCCTTAGATCTCCTAGCATTATAATACCTTTTTATTTGTTCTTGTACTAGTTTAGCTGTTTCTTTAAGGTTTATATAAAGATTTATTAATATCTCTATTCTTTACTTAGCTATGCTGCTCATTCTCTTTACTTAACGTAGTGATAATAATATTCTTGGTTTATATCTATAATTCGCCTTAAATAGTAATGTCCCCATTCCTTTTTATGGTATTATATTATATGCAAACTATATAACTGGTAATAACAATACCTAATTGTTCTATGCGTGATTAATATAATGCCTTAGATACTATTCTAGTGTCTAGTTTAGTCTTTCCATTTATCCATCTGTTTGCAGATGATATGCTATAAAGGTTGCTGCGCGAACTCCTTATTCTACCAGAAACACTTCCTAAAATACTGCTATAAATCTTAGATTTCTATCCAATATAATCTTATCTAGTACTCTATGTCTTATAAATACTTCTTTTATATAGATTCTAGTGACATCTTCTGCTAATATCTCTTCTATACACGCTATAAAGTATCCCCACTTTATAAGCTTATCCACTATTACTAAGATTGCGTTATAATCTTATCCTATAATAGGATCTCTTAACTTTAGTAACTTAATAATAAAGTCCCATAATATAACCTCCCATAGTCTTCCTGGTATTTTAATAAGTTGTAGCTCTCCATATAGCTTATACCTCGTCAGTTTGTTCCTTTAGCAATCTAAATATTCCCTTATAACTTGTCTTACTAGTCCCCAGATTCCCTAAATAATATATTCCTCTTAAAGTCTTAACACTAAGCCTATAGCTCCATTGTGTCCTTATGTTATTCCCTTATAGAATTCCTTTATAAATTCTTCTGTAATAGACTTAGGCACATATATTGCTTCTCTGTTTTTGTATTGCTCTAAGTCTGGATCCTCTACCTATGCTTCTTAGATCTTTTATATCCAATCACTCTCTAGTGATTTATAGATCTAACTTTCTTTAGTTGCTGTAATCCTTAGATAATTATACCTAATTAATCTATCTTAATCCTTTTACAACAAAGCCCCTAATAGCTTTTTGTTACTTTATAGTTCAGCCTTTCTACTTAGAGCATCTGCTTATACATTGTCTGTACCCTTAGTATGCTAAATCTTAAAATGGTATTCTGTAAGCATTTCTGCCTATCTAACCTATCTCTAGTTAAGTTCCTTTGTTGTTAGGAATCCTATAAGGTTCTTATAGTCTGTCTTAACCATAAATGGTTCCTCTATGCCTTATAAGAATGCTCTCTATTCCTTAAGTGCTATAACTATACCTAGCAACTCTTTATTATAAATATTATAATTTAACTCTAGTGGTGTTATCTTTTAACTATAGTATGCTACTGGATGCTATGTATCCTGGTGCTTCTATAGTAAGTATACTCCTAGTATAAAGTCTAATGCATCTGTCTTAATAACCGTTTCTAACTTTGGTTGATAGATCTTGAGGATTAGTTCTTAGGTGAATAACTCTTTAAGTTCTTAGAACAGCTTCTTCTACTTACTACCCTATACCCACAGTTCCTCTTTCTTTATTAGCCTAGTAAATAGCTTAATGCTTTTTAACCACTGTGCTATAAACCTTCTATAGTAGTTACAAAACCCTAGAAATAATCTTAACTGCATAATATTCTCTAGTTCTTGCTAACTTACTATAGCTTTAACTTTCTTTAGGTCTATGCTGATCTTTCCTAGTTTAATAATAAATCCTACAAAATCGGTTTTCCTTATAAAGAACTCGCATTTCTTAATTACTACTGGCATCTATTCTTCTTATAGTCTCTTTAAGACCCATTTAACGTGTTCTCTATGTTTTCCCTTACTTTCTAAGTAGATAATAATATTGTTAAGATATGCCATAACAAATTTATCTAGGTGTTCTCCTAATATACTATTAATTCGCTTCTAGAACGTTGCTAATACGTTTATAAACCTAAATTGCATAACTAATGGCTTATATAGTCCTTCTTTTGACCTAAAAGCTACTTTCTACTTATTACCTTCCTTGATCCTAATCTAATAGTATACCTACCTTAGATCTATCTTTATAAAGATCTTTGCATTACCTATCCTGTCTTAGATTTCGCTAATTAAGGGTAAAGGATACCTATCCTTCCTAGTGATACTGTTTAACTGTCTATAGTTTATACATATCCTAAGTTTTCCATTTTTCTTTAGGATGAATAGTACTAGATATCCTACTGATGACTATAACGGTCTAATATATCCCTTATATAAGTTCTCCTAGACAAACTCCTTAAGCGCTACTAACTCTGTTTTAGTAAGCCTATAAATTAAAAAGAACCTTAGACTTATTCCCTCTTCCAATTCTATTTTATAGTCCCATGCTATATACTCTAACAGCTTTTTACTTTCTAGTAACTATAACTTTTTACTATACCTGTGGTATCTCTTTGGTATATAACTTAAGCCTCGCTTAGTCTCTTTATATGTTGCTCCGACTTAGTACTATACCAACTTGGTTTGCTGTCGCACTTTATATTATTAAGTATCTCTAATATTAACCTAACCTATAACCTAATCAATCTTTGGATTGTACTCCTATAACTAAAGCATTCCTAGTATTGCCTTATCCTGTCCTAATAGTAGGATATTAAAAGACATTCTAACTAGTCTCCCTTTAATAGTTAACTAAATAGGTCCTGTTTTAAGATTAATAATGCCTCCTCTATAGGCTATCTAATCTCCTAAAAT
>Ga0307507_10003248_pt1 | contig 32028 bp, 7 predicted proteins | sample 7_EM_MG_FD_207223 | JGI IMG/M metagenome (GOLD analysis project Ga0307507, IMG submission 207223) | Populus trichocarpa ectomycorrhiza microbial communities from riparian zone in the Pacific Northwest, United States - 7_EM | ecosystem: Host-associated > Plants > Roots > Unclassified | place... | reverse complement strand
ATCCAAAGCTAGAGAAAGGAAAGGGGAAGAACGGAAGCACCGCTCGAAGCTATATACAATCCTCTGGTCACGTGATGGCAATTTGCCAGTACCGTTTTCCACCAGCGCCGTAACACTCCTTAAGCGCTACTAACTCGGTTTTAGTAAGCTTATAGACTAGAAAGAACCTTAGACTTATTCCTAGTTCTAACTCTATCTTATAGTCCTATACTATATATTTTAATAGCTTTTCGCTCTCTAGTAACTATAACTTTTTGCTATACTTATAGTATCTCTTTAGTATATAACTTAAGCCTTACTTAGTCTCTTTATATATTACTCTAACTTAGTACTATACTATCTTAGTTTACTATCACATTCTATATTATTAAGTATCCTTAATATTAACTTGACCTATAACCCAATCTATCTTTAGATTATATTTCTATAATTAAGGCATTCCTAATATTGCCTTATCCTTTCCTAACAGTAGGATATTAAAAGACTTCTTAATACTTCTTCCTTTAATGGTTAACTAAATAGGTCCTATTTTGAGATTAATAATCCCTCCTTTATAGGCTATTAGATCTCCTAAAATTGTTATTAACGAGTATAGATATTCCTTTTATCTATATAGTAACCCTATCCTTTTAACTGCTACTAGTAATATATAGTTTCTTATTACTCCACTATCCACTAATACTTTAAACTTTTAATCTTACTACTTAACTTATAAATTTAGGTGTTAACCTATAATTCCTTTAAGGGTTTAAGGCTCTACTACTAGCTCCCTCTAATCTTATAGGCCTCCCCTTTTCCTAATTATTAGCTACTAGATCCTGTTTATATTTGGTCCTCTTTTAGCTAATACTTAGTTTATTTCTTTTCCTCTATATACTATAAATAAGTATTCTCCAGATAGTTCCACCACTATTATATATCTAGGCATTCTTCAATAAGGAATCTTCCTAGTTAAAGTATTAGGTCCCCTTAACTCTATACTTTTACTAGGTGCTATCTATATATATACTTAGCATTTCTAAACCATTTTTTATCTGGTGCTCAATATATCCTTATTAAGTACTTTTAGTTTTTGTCCTTTGGTACTCTATATATATTATACATATTATCTATACAAGCTATCTATAATAGTATATAATACGCTAGGTAACTTAGGTTAACTCTTAGCTTATCTTTATCCTTAAGTTTAAACCTCTGCCTAGCCAACCTAATTATTAGTCTTTTGTTTACGGGTACTAAGATTTATTACTTACTTCTCTAGTCCCTAGATCCTTTTTCTAGGTTCCTTAACATTATAATTAACGCTCCTTTAATGTAATTCATGCGTTTTTCCGTAATGGGTTAGTCTTAGATAACTTTTTCATCTAGCTATATATAAAAGTCTTCCCATTTATTGTTATATTGTTACCTATACCACTTTCTATATAACTAGTTTAGTATATATAGTCTCTCTATAAGAAAGTACCTTGTTATTACTACGTTGTGACATCCTTTAGTATATCTTTTTTTAAATCTAGTTGGGATTCCTAAATCCTCTTCTTATTCCAGTTTATCTAACCATTTTACTCTAGGCGTCCCTACCTTAGGCCTATTAGTAACTCTTTATACAAGTACTCTATCCCTTATACATCCTATTATAGCTAATCTCTTATCTAGCTTTTACTCTTATTATATAATGATTCTTTACCTAAACTTATCCATAGTTTCTTATTTTCTGCATCTTGCAGCTAGATCCTTAAAGTTATCTTGCTTCTTAATTATAGTATTAACTTTTTAATCTTTAGGCTAAATACTGCATTTACCTAGTACTAACGTTCTTACTTATTCTCTAAACTTATAGTTCTTAAACTTGCGTCCTATACTTATTTATTTGTCTATAAACTAAGCTACTGCCCTTTCCTATTAGTTTTTGTCCATTATAGGTCCTTAGGTGTATCTCATCTCGTCTTAAAAATCTTAAGCCTATAGCCTTTTATCTTTATTAAGTAGTAAGCTAGCACTAGCAGTTGTTTACTTACTTAATTATCTTTAGATATTACTCCTTCCATCTTATAAAGTAATAGATGCCGTATCTAATAGTGTTATAATGCCTATTACTAAACCGCATTTTATAGTGGTCTTAGTCTCTACTTCTGTTACATTATTAAGGTTTAGATACCCCTAGTTAGCCTCCTGTTCTCCCTTATTACTATTAATTAATAAATACTCTAACTCTATTATTAATGTTACTAATCCTTATCTATACGTTGCTGTAATACCTTAATCCAGCTTATAGAGTTAATCTTATTCTTTATCTAACTCTCTAGTTCCTTTAAGTCCTCTTAACTCTAGCTCCTATAGCTAATAGCTTATGCTATACTTAGCGTCCTTATAAATTTAGCACGTGTTGTTGTAATAAAACGCAAAGTACTTAATTAAATACTCCTTGGTCCTGCGCAACATCCCTATATTTATGTTATTATACTCTAATAACCTAGTGCCTTTTACTATGTAGTTACTCTAACTACCTCTATAGTCTCTAGTAAAATAACCCTATTTTCCATAATTTATGCAAGCTCCTTTTTTAAACCATTCTTTTTATTATAGAGTCCGCCTAAACATCTTCTGTTAATAAGATCCCTAATTTAGCCTCTACTCTCTAGTCCTATAATTACTTAATCCTTAACCTCTAGGTTTCTATAGTTTTTTATTTTATCTTCTGGATTCTTTAGTGCCACTTAAGTCTATTAGCTCTAGCCCACCATTCTATAGTTTTTAACTCTATATCTGTTAATACGTGCTCTGCGCCTTATACAACTATAGAACTCTATCTTACCCTTTTTTTTAGCTTATTCCCTTTAATAGATCCTATTATTAATCTTTATTAATTAATCTATTAACTCCCTTAGAGTTTCCGCATCTTCCATTAAGATAATTACGTTCTAGACTTTTGCCTTAAGTCCTTATTTATACTATGCCATAAGCGCCTTATTATTCCACTTAACCTATATTACAAGTATCTAAAACTATATTGTGTACTTAATTGCTAAAGAATATTATACTAAGTTTTAAAGCTTTTATTTAGCTGTAGTTATTACTTCTAGATCTCTAAATATCTATATTAGTCTTTCTGCAAATCCGTTCCAACTAGTAAACATAAACTATACTTTTTAGTTAGTAGTTATTATTCCGTTTATTTAGATTTTGGTAAGGTAAGATTTAAACTACTTAAGTGCTCTTTCTATTAAGAACATTCCTGCATACACCACTTGGTCTATAGGTATTACCAACTTCGCTTCCTCCTATATAACCTTAAAGTGCATTTATGTAAGGAACTCTTTAAGTTTTAACTTCTCCCCTAAGAATTATTTAATTAAGGGTAACTTAACCTTAGCTACTCTAATTCCATTAATTATTTCTTTAAGTAGTTAATTATTATCTATTAATTAATTAACTATTTCCTATAACTAACCCACTATAACTAGCTATAAATCTATGTCCCTTATACTAGTGTCTCCTCCGGACCCTAAGGTTATAGCTGCCGTAGATATTATCATAACTAGTGCTTTTAGTAGCATGTTATTTAACTTTATTAATACTATAACCTTAGTAGTAAATATATAACAAAGCCTTGTAGCAGAAACTATGGTAGACTTATTGTTGGGCTAGGTATATAGGTAAACAAGAAGTTAATAACGTAATAGTATAATATAACTAGTGGAGTGGTTGCCTAACAGATTAACTCTAATTATATTCTAAGATTTACTATAAAGAAAGGAACTATCTAGGTAGGGACTATAGGTCCTTAAATACACAACTATACGCCTAAGAAAGTCCTTGCTCCGCCTGCTCTATCTGCTCTGTTCACTCTATTATAGATCTTACAGATTATATAGATTATATAGATTACACCCCATAACCCTAGTTACCATTCCTCGTCATATAGTTCTACCAGATCTATCCTAGGCCGTGCCCTTATTAACCAACTAGCTTCTTCTAACTCCTCTCCTAGTAGTTATAACATCGCACTTATAGTGTCCGTAACAGCGTCTAAGTACCAGGGGTCCGACCTTAGAGCGTTTTTACCTTTATACTCTATAGGTAATCTATTATCCTTACTATAATAGTATTCTATCTACTTATCTAAGTACTTTAGTAGTTTAGGTTTGTTAGGGTAATGGTATAAAACTCTTATAACTTATAGGGACTATCTCTAAAATTCTATATAGGATACTAGGTAGGGTCTAGATTATATTCTTTCTAACTTACGTAGTACTTTAGTGTTCCTCTTATAAGTTTATAGGCTAGTATTTCTTTAATTTCCTATTTGTTATTGCTATTAACTTAAATTAATAGGGGCAGTTTGTTCTTTTACCTAGGCAATAGGTTATTTATAGCTTTTTATAGCTTATTTAGTAAGAAGATAGGGTAGACCTTAATTAAATTTAAAAGCTTTACTTTATATAAGTTGCCTATCTTTTTAAGGACCTTATATAGTCCTACTATTTAATAGTCTAGCTTATAGCTAGGCCGTTCTATCTTTTAGTTCTTTATTATAACCTAAACTATATTACCTATAGTAAAGTCAGGCTCGCGCCTATACTTTTTTACCTACTATTTTATTTAAATTCTAGACCTTTTCTAGGTTTATATAGGCTACTTTTTAGGCTTCTTTTAAGCATTTAGTATAATACTAGGCTTCCTTATAAGATAGTTTTTTGCGTATAATCCAGGGCCTATAACGGGCTTATATAAATGCTTCTAAACTAAAGCTTATAGATTGCTACTATATAAGAATACTAAGCTAAGGAGAAGAAGTAGAAGAAGACTGTTAGAGACTAATAAGATATTAGGAGTCACTAAGGCGCTAGTAGCAAGCGGGCTAATAGCGATTTTCCATACCGGGTATAGAAAATCCTAATTGATTAGCTCTGAGTAGTGCTAGTAAAATATAGCAGATTGCCCAGAAATGTGGCAAATTGCCCTAGAAACGGCAATGTAGCAGATAACGCGCTCCAGCACCGTTATATTACCCCCCCCCCCTCCTAAAAAAGCCTACCCTTAGGCTTTATCTAAGTTCTTCATTATTATCTAAATTATTATAGTTATCTAACCCCTTTTCCTAGTATTTAATCTAGCTGTCTAACTTACGTAGTAGTCTAGGGAGATTTAGGTAGGCTAGGTAGAAATCTTATAGCTTATAAGGAGAGCACTTAAAAATTAGATATGGGGTACCATTCTAGATCTTTATTATAACCTACCTAGCTTATATAGTATTTTAAAGTACTACGGTCCTTCTTAACTGCTAAAATCCCTTTAACTTCCTATTCCTTATTCTCTGCAATCTAAATTGGTAGTAGGGGGTTGTTATACTATCTAGGCAATAGGTCGTCCACGGCCTTCTATAGTTAGTTTAGAAAGAAGATAGAGTGGATCTTTATTAACTCTAGTAGCTTAATCTTAAAAGAGTACCCTGCCTTTTTAGGGATCTTATAGGGGCTAGCTATTTAGTAGTCTAGCTTATAGCTCAGCCTCCAGGTCTTTTAGTTCTTTATTAACACCTATACCTTATCTCCTACATAAAAGTCTACCTCGCGGTAATATTAGTTCACATTGGCCTCTTTCTTCTCTTATACCTTTTTTATAATTACTTAGGCAGTCTCCTAGGCTCTATATATTCTCTTAGCAAATATCTAGGCCTCTTTATAACTAAGGCGGTCGCGGGCCGTTATAGGTCCTATAGGTCTATCCCAATTAAAAAATATTTGTGGCTTATATCTATAAAATAACTTAAATAGTAACATTTCTATACTATTATAAGGGAGCGTAAGCTGTGCGTAATCTATTATAGGTAATAGTTCTAACTAGTTATCCTAGTAGTAATTAATAAAGGGGCGAAGTTGCTAGTTAAGGTATTAGTTTATAATCTTGGTTTAGCTATTAGTCTAAGGGTAGAATACGGTAGAGAGCTTAATCTTAATCCTAAGGATATGGTAGAATTTATCCTAAAAGTCTAATATAAATTAGGGCCCACGGTTAGAGATAATTAACTTAGAAGCGCCATAAATCTAGTAAATATTGTTAATATATAGTAACTCTTTGATTAACGTCTGATACAGATCCTACTGGCCCACGCAGACTACTCCGCACAGGGGGGAAAACTTATGTATTTATAGGAAGAAAACCCCTGTAGTTAGGGGAGGAAAAACCCTATAAGTAGCCTCAGTAGGATAAAAAACCCCAATTTGCTATATTTACACGTAGCTTCGGCCCTATAGGCCTACAGCACGTCCTCCTCCTTAGATGTTTTGAACTCCTTGGGAACCACTGCTTCCTTCTCCAGCTTATCCAAAGCTAGGGTTCACTACGTCCTAGCTAGGCCTTGCCGATTAATCGCTGTGTATTTATTGCCTCTCCCATATCTTAACCATCCCCTATATGCTATCTTTTATTGACCATTGCCATATACGCCTTGCCTCTCCCCCCCTAGAGCCATTAAAGGCGTAAGGGGGATTTATCTGTTCTAATTACCATAATACCAAGCAGCGGGATATATTATATTGGGTATCTTTTATACCTAGGCCCCAGCTAGGCCCTTTTAAAGGGTCACTACTCCGTTAAAAGAAGACAGGGAAAACCGTAGGTCGTAATCCAGGCTGTAGTATTACGGCAGTAAAACAGCGAGTGACCGTATACTCCGCGGGCGATCGCCCTAGGGGTTAGGAGGGGCCGTATATTTGCTTATTTGTTCGTTCGTTCGCGCGTTCACTCGTTTATTAATATGAGGTTGTTAATGCTTTCAATTGGGGGTTAGGGGATGTTATCAAGTACTATCTATCCATGTTGGATCGTATAGGTGCCCTAGATAGGAGAATAGTAGTAGTCGTCGTACTGTAGAGGGCCAACAGTGGTGGTTTTTGAGATCTCACCATCCGAAAAATTTTCACCACCGCCCTTAACGCCTATAACCACCACCAGGTCCTGTCCGCACGCTGTGCAACGCCTCTGCGTTGGCTCTAGATCTGATCTTCAAAGACCCAGGTTTATAGCCGTCACCACATAAAGGTGCAGAGTCCGATTTCGACGGCCTTGTTAATATATATATGGGCTATATCTTTTACAGTTATAGTCTTAAAGCAAGGAAAGGAAATAGCTTACTTCCTTAGTCGGTTAACTACCATAAAGGCTATATTATAGCCATATTTGTCCTTTAAAAATAGTTTAAAGTCTATTATAATATACTACTAAGGGCGTTTAGAAACTAGCAGTGGTTATAACTATCTAAGGGTTTAACCCCTAGGGATATCTACCCGTTTATAAGCATAATAATTTTTAATAAATAATTTTATATTAGACAGAAGTCCTTACCAGTAGTAGTAAGGCGCTAGTAATTAATAGGTTTTATCTTAACCAAGGTACGCCATAGAGACTTAATAGTAGGCTTTACAGATTAGCTCTATTTATAGGTTGTTAATATCTAGAACTATAGGCCGTTCTTAATATAAGAGTAGTCCGTCTTTTATTTCTAAATTAGGGTTACCTTTTATAGCTTAGTTATAGAGGGCTTTTAAGGATTTGGCTATATGGTTTATAATTAGGATGCGGTTAATTAGTCCTATTAGTTTATTTAGGATCTCTCCTTCTATAGGTATTAGCTTATTTTATTTAGAGCTTAGTTTCTTAAAAATATATACGTTAAGCTATTTGGGATAGAGGAGGGCATATATCTGGTACCAAGCCTTTAGCTTATCCTATAGCTCTACGTCCTATTCTCTCTAGGTAAAAATATTAGCTTTAGAATTTTACCTACTAGGGCAGTATATAATTATAAAGAAGAATTAGGAGAGTATTTTAGCCTACCTAGCCTATTAACTAGTAAGCTGCTTTATTATTATAAATACTTAAGGGCTTTATAATTAGTATAGACTTTAATCTGGGAGTCTGTACTTCTAAGCTCTATACGCCACTAGAATAATAATTATATAATAGCTAATATTTCCTTATTGTATACCTTATAGTTATACTTAGCTAGGGCTATTATCTTTAAGAAAAATATAATAGGGTACTACTTGCTATCTAGGTATAACTATAAAAGAACTCCCACTACTACTCTATTAGAGGCATCTAATTCTAGTATTAATTTAAGGTCTAGGTTATAGTAACAGATAATTAGGGAGGAGGTAGGGCGGTTCTTTAATTCCTTAAAAGCTTTTATATAATTATTGTTAAAAATAAAAGATATATTATTCTTTATTAGTTATATAAAAGGCTTAGCTATAACCCTATAGTTATAGATAAACTAATAGAAGAAGTTATAGAAGTTAAAAAAGGACTAGATGCCTTTTACTATATAAGGGTTTTTTAGTTATATATTGCCTTAACCTTCTTAAAGTTAACTTTAATTCTTTCTATACTAATAATAAACCTAAAGTACTTTATTCGTTTTACTCCAAATTTATATTTCTTAATATTAACTTATAGGTATATATTCCGCAGCCTCTCTAGAACCTTTTTAATATAAACTTAGTACTTAAGTTTATTAATTAAGTATATAAGAATATCGTCTAGGTATACCGTGTAGAATTTATTAAGGTAATTAAAAAGAATATTATTTATATACCGTTAGTACGTGGCTAGCCTATTTGTTAGTCTAAAAGGAAGAACTTTATATTTATAAGAACTATAGCGGGTATAGAATATTATTAGATCCTCTAGTATAGGGTCTATCCTAATTTAGTAAAAAGCTTAGCAGATATTAAGCTTTGTAAAGATTTTAACTCGGCTTAAATATATAAGGGTCTTATTAATTAGGGGGAGAGGGTAATAATCTTTTTAAGTAATAGCGTTTAGTTTCTAATAGTTAATATAGAAGCAAAGGCCTTTATTAGGTTTTTTTATAAATAGAATAGGGGAAGTAAAAGGGGCCTAATTTAGCTTAATAAACCCCTTATAGAGGTTATTAATTAAGTACTACTTAGTTACTTTTAGTTCCTCTATAGTTTGCTAGTAAAGGGGGCTATAGTCTAGAGAGTTATTGGCCTCTAATTAAATCTTATAATTATAGGTTTAGTAGGGGGGTAGTATATATAACCGACTACCCGTACACCGCCAGAATACCAATCTGACTCGCCTGCATATTGACTCGCTCACTGACTCGGTCACTGACTTGGTCAATGACTTAATCAATTACCCCTTATTATCTACACCTTTTATATATATATTTTACCTAATTTCCATAGATTTAGAATCAAGTTGCTCATTCAATTCTCCCACACTTACACTGTTACAGTTATGAGTCTGGATTGCACTACCTGCTAAACCAATCAATCTATTACCTTATTTTACAAAGTCACTACTTCTACCACCTTTGTAAGTGTCTTGAGCTTCTTCACCTACCAAACGAACGGACGGTCGTACCTGGCTGACGAACGTACCTAACAGATGAACGAACTGACGAATCAAAAAACGTCAAAATAAGGTTTCGCCAAGACGCTAACCTAGGACCCTGCTTGACCTATTAAATTCAAAAAATAACAACTAATACAGACGGACCTTATTTAAAATTCAACCTTATCCTTAAAAAGCCATCTAATTGGATACAATAGTTCTTTATTATTTAAGATACTGCTAAAACAAATAACGTATGGCAGTACATTAACCTATTAAAGAAGAAAGACAAGCTTCTGAAGCTAAAACCTCTAAATTAACCTACACCAAGAGACGTGCTTCCTACTGCTATGTTAATAGCCAAGCTAGATCCAAACCAACTCATTGCCTACAATCAACTATACGTGGAATACAAGGACGACCTCCGCGTGCACTAGAAGCAAAAGCAAGCCATAAACAATATCAGCAATTATATCATCCGCACGACGTCAGTAGCCTATCTCCCTCTTATTAAAGACCTCAGAACAGTATACAAACGCCTTTAAGAGTTAAAGACTGTACTTGCCCCTACTACCTTAGGTTAAAAGCGCGACGTCCTAAATTAATACACAGCTCTTAAAGCCTACAACAAAAAGCAGAGTATTGAAAAATGGTTAAATAACTAGAGGAGCGTCTACAAGCTAGCAGAGGAATTGGAGCTTCTAGACGTACAGGGATTCAGGCCCCACTACGATTTTGTACAAGCCATTAAAGCCATCTCTTCTAGTTTTGTAGGAGCACTAGAAGTAGACCTAATTAGGAAAGAATGAAAAGACAAAAAAGCCCCATCTATTATTGACCTTATTAAGGAGTTCAAGGAGCACTACCGCATGTAGCAAGCATCATCTACCTCAACTGCTAATAACTCTGCATTTGCAACCCTTTAAAACAATTCTAATGTAGATTCTAACAGCAATTTAAATTCAAATTTAAGATGGAACAAGGAATGCATATGCGGCATCGTACATCGGTTTAACGACTGCTACTACATCGCCGAGCACAAGCGCCCTTAAGGATGGAGACCAAAGGCAGACGTCCAGAAGAAAGTAGATAAAGCTATCTTATCTACACCTTGGATTAAACGCATTGTTAACTAAATTTAAAAAAGAGAATAGGAAGTAAAGGAGAACAATTAGAATACAGAATCCACAATTAATTTTAATTCTAAAACCCCACCTTCTACCAAACCGACTAGCCATGCTGCCGTGTTCAGTACTGGTTAAATTCCTTTCAAACTCTAGAACACCTAGATACTCAACCCTAGTGCAGATATCCACGTCTACAATAATAAAGAAGACTTTACCTTCTTATACCCAGTAGCAGAAGACGACTACCTAATTGCTAGCGGAAATTTCGTGAAAATTTAAGCCTACGGAACAGTAACTATTACTGTTAATACACCTACTGGGAAGTCAAAAATGAAGCTATCCTATATAGCACTAGTACCTACCTTTTTCATAAATATTGTAGCACTCTTAAGAGCTACTAATAACGATATCCATTTCGACTTAGGACGAAATGTGCTATATCGTCTAGTAACTGGCGAAACAGTTTACTATGCGAAATAACTAGGGGGCCACTGGGCACTGATACATAGAGGGCCTAAAAATACCCTAGACTTAATAACTTAATTGACCTTCTTAATAGGAAGATTTTAATTAAGCCAAATGGCCCATAAACTAATTGGAGCCACAGCTACAAGATAGCATAAGATACTCGGCCATGTAGGACCTAATACTATTACGCAGCTTCCTAAGTATGTTATTGGTGTAGAGCTGACCAAATTTAAAACCAATAAACGAGCACCGCTTAAAATTAAATGTAAAGTTTGTTTACTAGCAAAGCACACGCAGTAGATCTCTTAAAGATAAGAACACGAATTTCCAGCCACTCAACCATTCAAACGGCTAGCATTTGATATTATCCACCTTGGAGTACCAGGGTATAACGGTAATAGATATATTATGCATTTCTATTACACGTATTCCAAATTTAACTTTGTATATACCGCCAAGAATAGGGACAAAGCTACCGTCCTACCTACTATTTGTAAGACTTACCGCTTAATTAAGATATAATTCTACTAAGACGTTATTTTCTTCTAGAGCAATAATAAATAAGTATTTAGATAAACGGAAGATACCCTAGATACGTGGTGTATAGATAAAGGCATTACCTTTAAATGCTGAGCACTATATACTAAAGAACAAAATGGTGGAGTAGAACGATCTGGACGAACCCTTATAGAATGATTAAGGTCTATGCAGCTAGAAGCATCCTTACCCCTATCTCTAGGACTAGAAGCCTTCCTTGCTACTAGCTATGTATTTAATTAAACACCAAATAAATAACTAGGGTGGAAAACTCCGTACGAGGTCGCCTACGGCAAGCTGCCATTACTTACCTATATGCACGAATATGGTTGCAAAACCTATATGCTAAATAAATAGGTTAGAAAAGGAGATAAGCTAGCTCCTTATATATTAATTGGACACCTAGTCGGCTACAATTCAACAAATATCTATTAAATTTGGATTCTAAGCCTTTACAAAGTTATTTAAACTAGAGATATTATATTTGACGAGACCTTGTTCTATAACCCTAAGGGTTAAAATATTAATTACCTACTTAGGGAAGCATTAAAAGACACTATTTAGGTAATTAGTCTACCAGAACCTCTCTATAAGGACAAATCTGAGGATAAATCTATCCTATATAGACCTACCTTAAATACAGATTAAATAACTATATTAAATAACTTAGTAGAGCTTCCTATAAAGGACATTAAACAGCTACTAACACCTAGCAGAACGGTATCTCCGGATCTACTAGAAACAAACACCACACTAGGAGGACTTTAAGACGATATCCTGGATATAATTAAAGCAATTCCTACCTAGCTAGGTTCGCTAGAACCGTTAAATATAGCTCCACGAGCTAATAAGGTCTTGGCTAATCCTTCTGCCGACCTTATCCTACCAAAAGGTTCTAAACGAATTTGATGTTAAGCGTACACAGCAGCACTAGCCAATATACCTACCCTATTTAGTTACTATGCTGGCTTTACTATAGGACTAGTAAAGGATATTAACCGAACTAGATCCTCCCTATATTAAAACAATCTTCGACCTAAACTAAGGAACCTTAAAGAGCTAAAAAAGTACCCTTTAACTGCCGGCTTTTAAAAGGCTATAGAAAAAGAATATAATAACCTAAAACGCCAAGGGATATTTAAGACTGTACCAAAAGAAGAAGTATATAACAAGCAGATCCTTTCACTAAAATAGGTCTTTAAATATAAGTTTGACAGCGACGACTACCTATAAAAGCTAAAAGCTTAACTGTGCGTCCGCAGAGACCTGCAGATTACTAAGGAAGAGACCTATATAGCAACCCTAGCTGCTCGAATATTCCGTGCCCTTATAGCTATAGCAGCCGCATTTGATTTGGAGATTCGACAGTATAACGCTATAAACGCATTTACGAATGCATAACTAGATAAGCCAGTCTACTGTTACTGCCCAGAAGGCTTTAATTAAAACGGACATATTTTAAAGCTACTTATAGCGCTATACGGATTGAAGGTTTTATTACTACTTTAGTACAAAGAGCTTATAAATACACTGGCCAAATTTGGATTAAAGCCTGTCCTAGGTACGAACTGCCTTTATACCAATAGATAACTTATTTTCTTCTTTTACATAGACAATATCGCCGTTCTATTTGCCAAAAAGGACCTTTAAAGACTTGAAGAATTTAAAGCCAAACTTCTACATTAATACGAGATCTGTGCACTAGGAGACCTACAATGGTTCCTAGGGATTTAAATTAAACGAGATTATATAAGCAGAAAGCTCTGGCTCTGCCAAGACTCCTATATTAAAAAGATAGCCAGTCAATTTAATATTTAACTAGGAAGATTTCCTAAGTTACTACTTCCTACTAAAGAACTGATTCTGTCCAACTAGCAGACGAACCCTTAAAGAACACTAGCCTACTAGCAATAGGTTGGTTCTCTTGCGCACCTCGCCGTATTTAGGAGACCTAATATTACAAAGACGCATTTAAAGCTAGCTAAATTTCTCACCAATCCAAATTAAAAGTACTTTAATGCATTAAACCAAGCCATTGCCTATTGCCTTGGAACAAAATCTATAGCTATTAAATACTCTGGCAAAGTATTTAGAGTATATATCTACTTCAGAAACCCTAAAGGAGAAGACGTTACCTTTTACGGAGCATCCAACGCAGTATTTGCGGACTATAAAGAGACTAGACGGAGCTCTTAAGGATACCTTTTTATACTATTCAGAGGACTAATTAATTGGAAGGCAACCCTATAAAGATTAGTAACTCGCTCGACTACCAAAGCGGAGCTTCTCTCCCTATCTATGGCTGCTGTTAAGATTATCTGGTGGCAGCGTTTCTTTAAGGCAATTGGTCTTAATTTAGAACGCGATTTTACCCTACTATGCGACAATATGCAGACTATACGACTTCTAAGACAGGATACACCAAAGCTTGACACCAAGCTACGACATATCGACGTCCATCAGCACTGGCTTAGACAGGAAGTCCAAGACAAAAAGATCGACGTATAATGGGTCCCTATAGACAAGATGCCTGCTGACGGTCTTACCAAGATCCTACCCCGTTAAAGGTACGAGGCATAGATAAAATAATTGAATTTAGTGGACATTTGACATCAGATTTCATTTAACAAAGACTCTTAAATATTACCCTATCCATTTACTACTCCTAAATTGTGTCTAAATTTCCTATTTCGGTATAGTCTCTACCTTTATTTTTATTTTTTACAGCTTTGACTACACCGTCAAATCTGGGGGGGTGTGTAACCGACTACCCGTATACCGCCAGAATACCAATATAACTCGCCTGCATATTGACTCGCTCACCGACTCGGTTACTGACTCGGTCAATGACTCAATCAATTACCCCTTATTGTCTACACCTTTTATGTATATATTCTACCTGATTTCCATAGATTTAGAATCAAGTTGCTCATTCAATTCTCCCACACTTGCACTGTTACAGTATATCTAAGGCTGCTTTTAAGAACGCGTCTTTATAGTCTGAGAGGTATATAGGGAGGAGGCGCTTAACTAGCTCCTTATTAGTTTCCTCTACTAGCCCTTCTTCCTTCTTATTAATAATCTAGTTAATTTTATATAAGCTAGTTATAAAGACCTTATTATCCTTCTAATATATATTAAAGTGGAAACCTATAGCGCTAATTACCACGATATTTACTATAGGGATATTATATAATAGTAGAGATGTCCACGGCCTTAAGGGCCTTTAGTGTATTAGCGTTATCTTTACTCCTTTTAGCTCTTATTATATCTTCTAAAGGTTATCCTCTACGTTCTATTAATATATCCTCTTCCCTATTAGCTAGATCTTCGTAATTTAGAAGTTATCTATATTACTATCCATTCTACTTCTATAAGTAGAGTCCTCCTTAACTATAGTCCTTTAGGGAAGTATCATTATTAGTATGGAGTTCTTACTAGCCTTATAGTAGGCATCTTCTTAAGTAAAGGCTAGGTTGCAGTTTTTAATATCCTACTAGTAAATAGGGTTAGCCTTTACGGCTAATATCTTATAGTTAATACGGATTTCTCTAATAAAGGAGGGTAACTTTAGTCTATTCTCCAGCTAGATAAACTAGCCTTATTAAACGTTTAGCCAAATATTAAAGTAGGATATCTATTTTCGGCTAAGGATTATATTATAGGACCCTAGATTTAGGATACAGAAGGGGATACTAAACTAGCGTCGTCTATTAATAGTAATATATAGCTTTAAGATATAGGTAACCGGCTTACCGGCTTAGCTGCTATAGCCTTTTACTTAAATAGGCTTCTCTAATTAGGTAGTATTTATATTTAAAAACTTAGCAACGTTATTTATATAAGTAGTATTTATAAAGGCAAAGCTATTTGCTCTAGTATTAATAAGGGCAGTTATATTAACTCTATATCCATTTTAAAATACTATATATAGAACTATAAAGTATTTTCCACCTATTAGCTAATTTAAATTAATCTCTTTAAGATTAATAGGATACCCTAGGGGGAAGTTTTTCCCTAGGGTTCTTCTTTTTCTAACTTATTAGACATTTCTTCTTCCTCTATTTCCTTAATATTACCTATATCCTTTAGCTCTGGGTAGGATATAGTAAAGTAACTATCTTTTCTATAATTAAAGCATATAACCATAGTAGGGTTAATTAGGGTATTGCAACAAGTATTAGCTAAAGGTATAGTATATAGCGATTTAAACAAGGCTTATAGGTAGGTAGTTATAACCGCTTTTAGTATAAGAGTAGTTATAGTTTATCTTCTAACGCTAGCTCCTATTAGCATAGCAGATAGATTCTAGTTGCTATAGGACTTCTTTAGTTGATTAAAATAAATATTAATTTGTTTTAGTTCTAAATCTAGTAATAAATATTAGGCTGTAAGTCTTTAGTAGGTTAGTAGGTCGTCTAAGGCTACTATAATCTTCTCTTATAGTTAGACTGCTAGCTTATTATATAGGTCTAAACAGTAGTTCTTGGGGGGAACCTAGCCTTCGCCTATTAGGTATAAGAATTAGGTCTAGAACTTAGTAAAGGATTAGTTTAATTTTACTATTAAGCGGTTATAGTTATAATAGGCATCCTATACTTTATTTAGATTAATATAAATAGTAGCTAGATACTATATTATCTTATTAATAGATATAAACCAAATAGGTAACTCATCCTTAAACTTAACTTAGAGGTATTACTAGGCATCCCTAATAGTTTAACTAAAGAGGTAAAGTATTTTAGCTTTTTTAGAGGGGAAATAGTTATAGTTAATACGGAGCTTTCCTTATACTTAGATCCTCTAATTTTTAAAAATAGGGTCTATCCTGTTAGATAGCGGCTAAAGGTTAAAAAGCTTAATGGACTTTAATTGCTTTATTATTATATCTATACTCTCTAGTATATTATATTTAGTTAAGTAAATGGGTTAACTAAGGCTTTATAAAGAGGAGGCTGGGCTATTTTATAAGGTAGTAAGGCTATCTAGGATCTCCTTTAGAGTCTCTTATATGCTTTAGGCTTAAAGACAATTAACCTTCTAATTAGCTATAAGGGTACAAATCTGCTTATGCATATCTATAACGTTGTTATTATCTTCGATTTCTAATCCTAACTAAATCTTATATTCCTCTTAGGTAGAGGCAGGTCTTTTAAATAAGCTTACTTTAAATACTATTATTAGCTTCCTAAGGTTTATTAGAATTATATAATTTGGGTTTAATTTTAGGGTATAGGTTAAGTACAGTCTATTTTATAAAAGTGGGATATTATTAAGGCCTTCTTGGCGTAGTAGTATAAGTTTTTTTAATGTCTAAGTATAATGTATTAACGTGTTATTATAGACAAAGGTCTTCTTTTAGGGTAGGATATTATTAAAGCCTTCTATAAGGGGACTTTGTAGATAGGGGGCTATAAGGACACGATTATGGAATAGGATAGATTAGTAAGAGAGACAAATCCTTAAGGAGGTAAGGCCTTAGAGATTGTGGAGACTATATACTACAGGTATGTGCCTCCAGTACGTGACTGGCAACCATCTAAGGGGCGTCTAGAGGTTGTCCTAAGGGCAACCTAAGGTGTCCGCAATAATATCCCTTACATTGCCCCCCCCTTTTTGCGGTTGGCCCCCAATCGCCATTACCTTATAGTAGGGAGATTATAAGGGCTTGTCCTAAAAGGGGTTTGGAAAGATATTGGGGAGATGTTAGTATGCCGCTATATATTATCTATCTATCTAACCCCTGCTTTAAACTCCTAAAAACCTTAATAAGGAAAAAACATAACTGGAGAAAAGATGCGAGGATTGCTAGAAAACCCCTTAAAAGCCTACTGGAAACGTGCTGGTGACTACCTAGGCTAACCTAAGGATTTTTATATAACTCTACTCTAAGCCTTTATGCCGGTCTGCAATTAATCGCAAGTATTATAGGCAATTTGGTATTCCTAATATGGTTCTATAGAACCTTTTAGTATAGGATTTAATATACAGAGCCTTGGCTTGCCGTTATCTTTAACTTTTAAGATATTAATCTATAATCCTTTCTCATTGGTTCTGTACTATATATTTAGCGTAGCTCTACTGCCTAGTAAATAGAAGGGACACTTTATAATAGCGCCTCTAGCTATTATACAATTGTTAAAAACGTTTATAACGTTATTTTTTTAATACCATAGTATTGTTTGGTATAATTTAACCTATATACATCTTTAATTAACGTCTTAATTGCCTTCCCTAGCCGCGTAATTGGTTTTTCTTATAAGGAACTAATAGCTAAATGGCATATATACATGTTTCCTTCCTTCTAAATTGCGCTATTATAATAAAGTTATATTGGCAAGGTTGCAGCTATATACCAGAAGGGTATTAGAAGGTGAAGTATAAAGACACTTTACTTATTAAGCTTAGTCCTTTCCTTAATACCTTACTTCCCATTTTTAACCTTCGTCCAATTTTGGACGTATCTTTAATATATTATTAAGATTTTCTTCTTTTCTATTATTAATTTAATATACCTCTTTATTCTCCTGCTAACTACTCTGCTAATCTAATTCTATAGTATATTCTGGCCCACCACTGTATATAGAATACCCAACCTCTGCTAACCCATAACTGGTGCTAGTTCTACCTAAATAACTTTGTATATACGTCCTTAAAAGACCAGAAATCTAATAAGAAGATTCTGGATACTTGTAATAAGACCTACTGTATAAGGTCTAATACCTTTAGTTCTTGTAATTAATGTATATATACTAAGAGCGGTAGTTACGTTAAGGTAAGCTTTTCCATCCTTAATAGATTTCCATTGCTAACTTTAGGCTTTAATATAGCATAGGCCCAAGTGGCGACGATCCTTTAATATTCTTAACTACTATATTGCTTAGGCTCTCTTTTATTCTAGCGCCAATACTAAACAGCTAGGTTAAATTTAAGACTATACCATAGCTATCTACACCGCCTATAATTTCTAGCAAGCCAGCCAGCAACGCCTAATAAGGGAGTAAGGTTGGTATACTAAGAATAGGGTAAAGGATAGGGGTAATAAAAAGAAGGTTGTTGTCTACTATAAGAAAAAGTTTTAAAAGAGCATAATATAATACGGTATTAGGTAGGTTACCCTTTAGGTACCTAGCGGATAGGTAACTAATAATTGCTATAGCAAGGTCTTGGTGGTTCTGGTTTTTACTAGCTAGCCAATATCTCTATTTATTCTAGGCTTAAGCGTGTCTTTATTAACTACAAGCTTATGCCTTAAGAACTTTATTAGTACTAGTTTGGGCCTAATAATAGTATTAAGCGTTTAAGGATCTCTGCTCTATCTATACCTTATTAGCCTGCCCCTGTTTTTATACCTACCTATACTTTTACTAAGGGATCTAGATCTAGATCTTATTCCCATTAGCCATTACTTAGTAGGCCGATGGATACTAATTCTACACCTAGGGATAAGGTATAGTGGCTTTTAATTTAGGCATTTAGGATTAATTTTTATATATAGTGGTAATTGGGAAGGCCTTATAAGGCATTTAGAAAGGTATAGGAACACTATTCCTAATATAGACTAATAAATGGGAATACACTTCTAGCAAAATACCCTATTAATTCTATACTATATATGTGAAAAGGCTGAGGACCTGTCCTGCCTTAGGCCGTAGCCCTAACCAATCCTTATGGTTTCTAGAGCCTATCTATTCTATATTTAATTTAACCTATTTCTTACTCTTTACGCGAGTCTTCTTTATAGGCTACGATGACATTATAGTGTTAGAGCGCTTTCTACGCCTTATAAATTGCGGACCTTAGTTCTAACATTCTTTTAAAATATCTTTATAATAATTAAGGTAATCCCCTGGTTCCCATATAGAGTCCTTAGCGGGCCAGCCTAGCCATTTAACTTTATATTAAAGCTTGTTCTTATAGCATAGTATAGCTTTAACCTTATACCGCTTACCTACCACTTTAGGGTGTTTAATTGGGCCTAGACGGAAGTTCTTTTTTAGTAGTAGTCTATGCCATGGCTCTAGTAGGTTTATATAAAATACTGGATATATATAGGCCATAGATAGGGATAACTAGAGACAGTAGGCTAGCTTGCCAATTTGTTCCTTAACTTAGAAGGGACTTAGGTATCTTACATCAAGCTTCTTTTTTTTATTTTTTTATGTCTATTGTATTATACTACGTACAATACTGCGCATGCAGCCTCTAGGCTATAGCGCTATAGTCCTATATACATGAATCCTTCCTAAGCAGCTTAACATATTACGGACGCTTTAAGTACGATATTATAACTATTAGGAGAGGAGTCGGAAGAAGCTAGTTGGTTAGTAAGGGCACAGTCTAAGATGGACCCGGTAGAACTATGTGACGAGGAATAGTAACTAAGGTTACATGGTGTTGTATATAGTGTACAAAGAGTACTGTCACGGAGTAGGCACGAGCCGGGATACAATGCACTAAACGAGGTAGTAATTGAGAAGGCTACGTACACGTAACTATGCGTGGTTGATACGAAGACATTGGATAAAGAAGAAGAGTCTTCGTGTGCCAGGTACGGGTATAAATAGGGGCTGTAGGGGAACGTGCGTAGGTGTCTCGGGACGAACGTGAGCACGGGTCAAGAACGTTAAAGACGCGCAGAGACGTGAGAACGAGTGAGTCCCGTGACAAGTACAAACAGAATGTACGTATAACATATATAGCGCGTGTCTTACATACAAGGAGGATTTCTTAGGAGTAAGGATATGTATTTAAAGGACTATAGTCCCTACCTAGATAGTTCTTTTCCTTATAGTAAATTTTAGAATACAATTAGAGTTAATCTATTAGGCAACTACTCTACTAGTTATTATTTATTACTATTACATTGTTAACTTTGTTTAAGATCTTTATATCTAGCCTAATAACAAGTCCACCGTAGTATTTCCTATAAGGCTTTATTACATATTTACTACTATGGTTATAGTTTTAATAAGTTAGATAATATGCTACCAAAAGCACTAGTTATGTTAACGCCGACAGCGGCAACTACCTTAGGTACTAGCGGGGATACTAGTATAAGGGACACTAATTCGTAACTAGTTATGGTTAGATAGTTACAGGAAATGGTTAATTAGCTATAGGGCAATAACAAGGTACTTAAAGAAAGAATTAATGGCATTAGAGCAGCTAAGGTTAAGTTACTATTAATTAAGAGATTCTTAGGTGAGAAGTTAAAACTTAAAGGATTTTTAATACAAATGCACTCTAAGGTTATGCAAAAGGGAGTAAAGTTAACAATGACTATAGATTAAGTAGCGTATATAGGACTATTCTTAACAGGAAGAGCCCTTAAATGGTTTAAACCTTACCTTATAGAAATCCAAGTCCATAAAATAATAACAACTAATTAGGACGTATAGTATATATTTAGCAGCTAGAACGGGTTTACAAAAAAACCAATATAAATATTTAGAGACCTGGAGGCGATAACTATAGCAAAAAGAAAGTTACAGAACCTAGTATAATATACTTTAGTAATTAAGTACACAATATAGTTTCAGACACTCGTAATATAGGTTAAGTGGAATAATAAGGCGCTTATGGCATAGTATAAACAGGGACTTAAGGTAAAAGTCTAGGACGTGATTATCCTAATAGAAGATGCGGAAACTCTAAGAGAGTTAATAGATTAATTAATAAAGATTAATAATAGGATCTATAAAAGGGAATAAGCTAAGAAAGGGCAAGATAGAGTTCTATAGTTATATAAGGCGCAGAGTATACAATAACAGACGCAGAGTTATAGACTATAGAATTGGCTGGAGCCAATAGATTTAAGCAGCACTAAAGAATCTAAGAGATGGAGTAAGAAACTATAGAAACCTAAAGGTTAAGGATTAAGTAATTATAGGACTAAGGAGTAGAGGCTAAACTAGGGATCTTATTAACAGAAGACGTTTAGGCGGACTCTATAGCAAGAAGACTAGTTTAAAAAAGAAGCTTATATAAATTGCGGAAAACAGGATCATTTTGCTAGAGACTATAGAGGTAGTTAGAATAACCACATAGTAAAAGGCACAAGGTTATTAGAGTATGATAACGTAAATATAGGGATGTTACGCGGGACTAAGGAGTATTTAATCAAGTATTTTGCGTTTTGTTATAATAACGTATACCAAATTTATAAGGACGCTAAGTATAGTACAAGCTATTAGCCATAGGAGCTAGAGTTAAGAGGACTTAAGGGAACTAGAGAGTTAGATAAAGAATATAATTAACTCTATAAGCTAGATTGAGATATTACAGCAATATATGGACAAAGATTAGGAATAATAATAATAGAGTTAGAGTACTTATTAATTAATAGCAATAAGGAAAGTAAAGAGATTAACTAAGAGTACCTAAACCTTAATAACGTAACAGAAGTAGAGACTAAGACCACTATAAAACGCGGTTTAGTAACAGGCATTATAATACCATTAAATATAGTATCTATTACTTTATAAGACGGAAGGAGTAACGTCTAAAGTAGACTAAGTAAGTAGACGACTGCTAGTGCTAGCTCACCACTTAATAAAGGTAAAAGGCTAAAGGCTTAAGATTTTTAGGAAGAGATATAAGACGCTTAAGATTCTTAAGATAAGATAAGACATACCTAAGAACCTATAATAGACGAAAACCAATAGGAGAGGGCAGTAGCTTAGTTTAGTAACGTATAAATAAGCTTGGGATAAAGATTCCTAGGAAACCAAGATTTTAAAAAACGAATAAGGTCCACAATAGTAGTTCTAGGTAAATATAGTGTTTAGCCTAAAGGTTAAAAGATTAATACAATAATTAAGAAGTAAGAAGACTTTAAGAATTCTTTTACAAGATAAAAACGTAAAGAAAGTATGGATAGGTTTAGGCAACAAATTATTATATAGTAAGAATAAAAGCTAAATAAGAGATTAGCTATACTAGGATATATAAAAGACAGAGCTCTAGTATGGAAAGTTATAAATAGGCCGAGGGTAGGAACGCCAAGAGCTAAGTGGTTAAATAAACTGGAATAAGAAGAGGATTTAGGGATTCTAACTAGGTTCGTAGAACAATATACTAAAGGTTATAATAACGTAGCAATAAAGAGATACTTCCTTATAAATAGGTCGTATACACTTACTAAGCTGTATAGAAAGTGGTACAAGTAACGCGGAAACGATAAGTGGGAAGATTTTTATATATAGCTAGATAAAAAAGTTATACCAAACTAAGTAATATCTGAGAAGCAGATAAGCTACATAAAAGGGGCGTTAGTTATAATGTTAAAGAACCTAAAGGAACAGGCCATAGACTAGAGAGAGATAATGTAAGTATTAGTACTAGTAAATAATACGGCAATATTTAGGTTAACGTGGGAGAGATTTAAACTCTAGGATAAAGACAAACTTAGAGTTAATCTAAAGCACCTAGCGTATTACACATTGTCGTAGATTGTATGTGTGGATAATATGTGTAATATATATAGAACACCTAAGGACAAATATCGCAAGTATCTAATAAGGATATATTAGATAACAGATAAAAAGCAATATAGAGACGCTAAGTATATATATAGTTGGCACCTAGTAGAAGTTTAGGAGTTAGGAGACTTAATACTTTAACCAAAAAGATTCCTTATGGAAGAATACCTAGATAAATAATAGTAGTAGGAGTGCCTAGAGAACACTTATCTATAGTATATAGAGGAAAAGAAACGAACTAAGTATTGGCCATAGAAGGACCAAGTATAGTTAAGGTTAGATAGCTAACAGTTAGGAAAAGCGGAGGCCTATAGGACTAGAGGGAGCTGGTAGTAGAGCCTTAGACCCTTAAAGGAATTATAAGACGACACCTAAATTTATAAGTAGAATAGCAAGACCAAAAGTTTAAAGCGTTAGTAGATAGTGGAGCAATAAGAAACTATATATTACTAGTAGTAGTGGAAAGGATAGGGTTACTATATAGACAAAAGGAATACCTATATCCACTTATAACAATCTTAGGAGATTAGATAGCCTATAGGGGAAGTATTATTAACCTTAAAATAGGACCAATTTAGTTAACCATTAAAGGAAGACCAGTTAAGATATCTTTTAATATCCTACTATTAGGAAAGGATAAGGCAATATTAGGAATACCTTAGTTATAGGAATACAATCTAAGGATTAATTGGGTTACAGGATAGGTTAATATTAAGGATATATAATAACATAAGATGCGATAGTAAACCAAGATAGTATGGTACTAAGTTGGAGCAATATATAAAGAGACTAAGCAAGGCTTAAGTTATATACTAAAAAGATACTATAAGTGTGGTAAAAGGTTGTAGTTACTAGAAAGCGAAAAGCTGTTAGAGTATATAGTATGGGACTATAAGATAGAGTTAAAACTAGGAATTAGTCTAAAGTTCTTTCTAATCTATAAGCTTACTAAGACTAAGTTAGTAGCACTTAAGGAGTTTATCCAGGAGAACTTATAAAAGGGATATATTAGACTGTTATAGTTATTAGCGGGATATCTAGTGTTATTTATCCTAAAGAAAAATGGAAAACTTAGGATGTGTATTAACTATAGACAGTTAAACAGCATTATAAGAAAGGATAGGTATTCTTTACCCTTAATTAGCGAAATCTAAGATAGGATAGGCAATGTAAAAATCTTTATAAAGATAGATCTGAGATAGGCATACCATTAAATCAGAATTAAGGAAGGTAATAAATAGAAGGCAGCCTTTAGGTTAAAGAAAGGACTATATAAACTATTAGTAATGTAGTTTGGGCTTATAAATACACCAGTAACATTTTAAAAAAGAATTAATAGTGTGTTAGAAGAACACCTTGATAAGTTTGTTATGGTATACCTTAATAATATTATTATCTACTTAGAAAGTGAGGAAGAACATAGAGAATATGTTAAGTAGGTCTTAAAAAGACTATAAGAAGAAAAGATGCTAGTAGCAATTAAGAAATGCGAGTTCTTTACTAGGAAGACTAATTTTGTAGGATTTATTATTAAATTAGGAAAAATCAGCATAGACCTAAAGAAAGTAAAAGCTATAGTTAGTTAGTAAGAACTAGAAAATGTTATATAGTTAAGATTGTTCCTAGGGTTTTGCAACTACTATAGGAGGTTTATAATATAGTGGTTAAGGAATATAGAGCCATTTATAAGACTTATAAAAAAGGAGGAATTATAGATATAGGGAGAAGAATAAAAGAAACTGTTTAAAGAGCTTAAGGAGTTATTTACCCAAGATTTAATCCTTAAGATCTACTAACTAAAGTTAGACATGGTTGTAGAAATAGATATATTAGATTTTATATTAGGAGTATACCTACTATAAAAGCATCCAGATAGATAGCATCTAGTAGCGTATTATAGTTGAAAAATGACACTACTAGAGTTAAACTACGACATTTATAACAAGGAGTTGTTAGGTATAGTTATAGCACTTAAAGAATAAAGAGCATTCTTATAAGGCATAGAAAAACTATTTATAGTTAAGATAGACTATAAGAACCTAATAGGGTTTTTAATAACAAAGGAACTAAACTAAAGATAGGTTAAATGGGCGGAAATGCTTGTAGAATATTACTTTAAAATTTAGTATACTAAGGGTACTAAAAACGCAAAGGTAGACGTACTTAATAAAAAGGCAGAGCTATAAAGCAATAAGAAGCTGTTAGGAGCAATATTACAAAAAGATAAAGATGGATTAATTAGATATAATTATCCTAAGATTATAGTAACTAGAGAAGAAGGTTAGACCTATAAGTTACTAGAGAGTAAGTAGTTATAAAAGATCTAAGAAGCATAGAGTAAAGATCTAGAGTTAGAGCAATATAAGCACTAAGAGGCTATATATATGCTAAGGGCAATTATAAAAGAGTTTATGGAAGAATTTTATAAAGGAATAATGCAAGGATATAATAGAGCTATAGGCTTAGTATTAAGACTTTAAGAAGAGTATATTATTTAAGGAATCTAGGGACTAGTAAGATAAGTTATAAAGAAATATCTAGATTGTTAGAGAAATAAACTAATAAGGTATAAGCCGTATAGAGGGCTATAACTAGTTAAAACACCAGAGAGACTATAGGAGGTTATATTATAGGACTTTATTATTAAGTTACCAAAGTTAAAAGATTCTATTACTAGATAAAATCACGACGTGATTTTAATAATAGTAGATAAGTTAACTAAGTAGGGTTACTTTATAGTGTATATAAAAGAAATATTAGCAGAAGATATAGCTAGAATCTATATTAAAGAAGTATTTATAAGACATAGAGTATTAAGCAGGATTATATTAGACAGAGATTTAAAATTTATAGTAGTATTTTAGGAGGTATTCTTAGCAGAATAAGGGGTTAGAGTAGTAATATTAACTATGTATTACCTATAAACAGATAGTTAAACAGAGAGACTAAACTAAACGTTAGAATAGTATCTAAGGCATTATATTAACCACGCACAGAACAATTAGGTATTGTTATTATTAGTTATATAGTTTGTATACAATACAACACTATAGGAAGGGATAGGTATATTGCCTTTTAAGGCAAATTACGGGTATAAGCTAAGAACGTTATTATTGCTATATTAAGTAAAGAAAATAAGTAGTACAGCTAAAGAAAGAATAGAGATATTAATAAATCTTTATAATTACCTTAAAAGCACAGTAAAATTGGTATAAGAAAGAATAAAAAGGTACTATAATACTAAGAGATTTAAGGGACCAGATCTTAAGAAGGGGGATAAAGTGTAGCTACTATACAAAAATTTCAAGAGTTAATGACTAAGTAAGAAGTTGGACTATATTAGACTAGGACTATTTAAGGTTAAGGTAAAGATCTTAGAAGTTACGTATAGACTTAACTTACTAAAGAAAATAAAAATCTACCCTATACAGTATATGGGAGTGTTAAGTTACTAGTCTATAAGGTAGACACATATAGAGGCTAAGAAGAGGATAAATAGGAAGTTTTAAAGATCGTTAGTTATAAGGACATTAATAGTAAAATATAGTATAAAGTAAAGTGGATAGGCTATAACAAGACTACCTAGGAGCTACTAAACAATTTAAAAAACACTATAAGAAAGGTACAGAAGTATTAGAAGAGAATAGGTTAAGTAGTATTAATAAAGAAGGATTACTAAAAAAAATAAACTACCTAAGGGGGACTTAAGAGGAGCACCTACTAAGGTATTTAGAGTTGTTTCCCTTACTATAGGAAGAACTTCTATTCTTTTATTACTAAGTACCTAAAGACCTTATTCCACAAGTTTTTACTTCTTAAAACGCACCTTCTTATATACCTTCTTAAGACGAAGAAGCTGAGCTAAGGCTATAGTTTAAGCCTCTAGGGCCCTCTGTTTAGCGTTATAAGACCACTCTAGGTTAGCTAGGGCTTACATTAACTTCCTATTAAGTTTTATAGCGGTAGATTAAATATAAGACCCTAAGATAAATTACTTAAGGTATATAAAGACTATTAAGAGTAATAGGATGTATATACTTAGCGTTAGAAACTAAGCGAACGTTATAGGATGACTAAATGTTTGCTTTAGTACACTCTAAGTAAAAAGAGGGTTGCTAAGATAAAGGACTTATTAGTGTAATATAAACTAACCCCTCTTTCGTATAATAAGAATATAGAGATGGCATTATTTTACTAAGAGATAGTATTGTAGTAACAGTCTAAGCGCGACGTTATGCTTGCGAAGAAGAAGGAGCTTTAGGTATAATAAGCAACGATATTAACTAAGTTAATTAGATGGACATTACACCTCTAATAGATAACTTAGAGATGTTAGAAATCTTTAAGGACAAAGATAAAGAGAAGGGAGATAGTGTTACAGACGCTTTAAGTACAATATTATAACTACTAGGAGAGGAGTTAGAAGAAGCTAGTTAGTTAATAAGGGTATAGTCTAGGATGGACCTAGTGGAACTATATAACAAGGAATAGTAACCAAGGTTATATAGTATTGTATATAGTGTATAAAGAGTACAAACGGAATGTATGTATAATATATATAGCGCGTGTCTTACGTATAAGGAGGATTTCTTAGGAGTAAGGATGTGTATTTAAAGGACTATAGTTTTTACCTAGATAGTTCTTTTCCTTATAGTGAATCTTAGAATATAATTGGAGTTAATCTGTTAGGCAACCACTCTACTAGTTAATATTTGTTACTATTATATTATTAACTTTATTTAAGATCTTTATACCTAGCCTAATAATAAGTCCATCGTAGTATTTCCTATAAGGCTTCGTTATATAACATATACTAGTAACTAAGTAGGCACTCTAGCCCGTTTTAAATGCTAGGAAAGTTTTGTCCTGGTATTTTACTCTCTAATATTTAGTTTATACTAAGAAAATAAAGAAATCCTAGCTCTTTTATTTATATCTACTATATTCTGCCATTTCTAAAGTAGAAAAAGCGCTCTAAAAGATAGATTTAGTAACATTTGTATATAAAAACAAAGGGCTCTATATAGTTTGCTAGCTTGGAGATAACTACCAGTTATTCTTATATGACTTTTTTAGTAATGTAACCTATTCTTCTCCTTGCTTAAGAATAGGTAGGGAATTAGTAATTAATAGCTACTCTCCCTATAAGTAGGCTATTAATCCTAGTTTTATGTTTTAGGAAATAGGTATTTTATAAGGGCAAACCTTGTTACATAAAACCCACCCTAATAGGAACTTTTTTTACAAGGTTGTCTATATAGGGTATAAACACCAATTCGCCTATACACCTTATATTTAACGTGCTAATGGTAACACGGGCCGGCCCCTCGTCCCCCTACCATAGCTACCCTAGCGGCGCATCTGCAGTATGCCTATATTGTAGTAGTTGTCTATAGTGCAATAGCCTACAGTTCATCTGCGGTGAAATGGTATTTTGGTATTGTGGAATCGTGGTATTATGGTAGTTGTCTGCGTCTGCGTCTGCGTCTGCGTCTGCGGTGCGTCTGCGGTGCCTGCGGTGCACTGGTCGTAGTAGGGGTCGTCTGCAGCGCGATGGCTGTAGACTGGTTGTGGTAGAGGTCGTCTGCAGCGCGATGGCTGTAGAACTGGTAGCGGTAGAGGTCGTCTGTAGTGTGACAGCTGCAGACTGTTTGTGGTGAAATGGTTGATTGTGGCTAGCGTCGTATTGACGCGTCTTCAGGGGGTATATAACCAGCGGCGCCCCTGCGACGACGGCAGAGGACGAAAGGGAGGCGACGGCATCAAGCTTCTTTAATAGTTGTCAGTCGTTGTCTGTGACTGACTGGTCATGGGTAGTCACGTGCACTGGTCACGTGAGCTAAGCGAGTATGAAATCCACCAAAATCCACCTGTAGAATAGTAGTATTAACAACAACAATCTCATCAATGCATCTTGATATACGTATTTGATTCCCTTACACCTCCGCTACGCCTTGTCGAGTACCAGCCTTGACAGGTTATGAGCCCGGCTACGCCTGTAGAGGGTTTCAATATAGCGTTCTCAAATAACGCGTGGAGAGAGCTGTGACGCGTAATTATAGCGGTTGTTAAACGATTAAAGGACGCGCGTTGTCCGCGGAATTAATTACTATCTTACTAACCTATTCGGCTTGTTAAGTTAAATTAGTTGTTTAATAAAGATGAGAGCTAAGAAGCAGGTAGAAAAGAGATAGAAAAGGAAGAGCTTATAATTGGACAATAATTAATATAACGTATACCAGGAGCTTAATTAACCAACGCGTCTAGTAGCAATATATAACTACTAATACTTTAAGAAGTAGTAAATAATGTTTAAAATTAACTAAAACGATCTTAATTATAATACTGCAATACGAATACAGTAAGTCCCTAATTAACTTAATATCCAATTACTGCACTTAAGATAAGCGAAAGCAGTAGTAGCAAAAACCTACTGCCTAATAGTATGAAGCTAAAGGGAAAGGAGAACTACGTTATATAGAAGGAAGTAATAGAGGATATTGCCGTTGCGAATAGATTAAGATATTATATTTATATAAAGTGTAACAGTGCTAGAGTACGTCACCTGCCAAATTCTGCCAAATTCTGCTACCTAGCCTACTATCTAATACTATCTAATACTATCTCGTACTGTTTCTTACTGTTTACTCACCTACCATTAGCTTATCTACTGTTAGCGCCTTAGCAGCCCGCGCTACCTATTTGTTTATATAAGCCCTTACGGCTACCTTTCCTCCTCCTTAGCTTAGTATCTTTATTAGATAGCAATCCACAAGCTTTGGTTTAGAGGCATTTATACAAGCCGTTATATTATACTAAGCTCTCCCTATACTACCTGGGAAGGCCTTAATAATATCCCACCCTAAAAAAAGACCTTCGTCTACAACAACGCGTTAATGCGTTATACTTAGACACTAAGAAACTTATACTACTACGCCTAGGAAGGCCCTAATAATATCCTATTTTTAGAGGCTAGACTATACTTAACCTGCACCCCTAAAAGAACCCCAGAATTAAAACTAAATTATATAATTCTAACAATCCTTAGGAAGCTGATAATGGTACCTAAAGCAAGCTTATCTAAAAGACCTACTTCTACCTAAGAGGAATATGAGATCTAGTTAGGATCAGAAATTAAAGATAATAACAACGTTACAAATGTATATAAGTAGATTTGTGCCCTTGCAGCTAATTAGAGGGTTAATTGTCTTTAAGCCTAAAGTATATAAGAGACTCTAAAGGAGATCCTAGAAAGCCTTACTACCTTATAAAATAGCCCAGCCTCCCCTTTACAAAGCCTTAGTTAACCTATTTACTTAACTAAATGCGATATACTAGAGAGTACAGACATAATAATAAAATAATTAAAGTCCGTTAAGCTCTTTAACCCTTAACCGCTATCTAATAGGATAGACCCTACCTTTAAAAATTGGAGGATCTAAGTATAAGGAAAGCTCTGCGTTAACTATAATTATTTTACCTCTAAAGAAGCTAAAATGCTCTACCTCTTTAGTTAAACTATTGGGGATGCCTAGTAATACCTCTAGGCCAAGTTTAAGGACGAGTTACCTATTCGGTTTACATCTATTAATAAGATAATATAGTATCTGGCTATTATTTATATTAATCCAAATAAAGTGCGGGACGCCTGTTATAACTATAACCGCTTAATAATAAAACCAAATTGATCCTTTGCTAAGTTTTAGACCTAATTCTTACACCTAGTAGGTAAAGGCTAGGTTCCCCTTAAGAACTACCGTTTGGACCTATATAATAAGCTAATAGTCCAACTACAAGAGAAGATTGTGGTAGCCTTAGATAACCTACTAACCTACTAAAGACTTATAACCTAATGTTTGTCGCTAGATTTAGAACTAAAACGAATTAATGCCCGTTCTAATTAACTAAAGAAGTCCTATAATAACCAGAACCTATCCACTACACCAACGGGAACTGGCATTAGAAGATAAACCACGACTACCCTTATACTAAAAGCGGTTATAACTACCTACCTATAAGCCTTATCCAAATCGCTACTTACTATGCCTTTAGCTAATGCTTATTGCAACACCCTAATTAACCCTGCTACGGTTATATGCTTTAATTATAGAAAGAATAGTTACTTTGCCTTATCCTGCCCAGAGCCAAAGGATATAGGTAATATTAAGGAGTTAGAGGAAGAAGAAATATCCAATAAGTTAGGAAAAGAAGTACCCTAGGGAAAGACTCCCCCCTAGGGTACCCTATTAATCTTAAGGAGATTAATTTAAGTTAGCTAATAGGTGGAAAACACTTTATAGTTCTATATATAGTATCTTAAAATGGATATAGAGTTAATATAACTGCCCTTGTTAATACTAGAGCAAATAGCTTTGCCTTTATAAATACTGCTTATATAAATAATGTTGCTAGGTTTTTAAATATAAATACTACCTAACTAGAGAAGCCTATTTAAGTAAAAGGTTATAACGGCTAAGCTGGTAAGCTAGTTACCCATATCTTAAAGTTATATATTGCTATTAATGGACGGCGCTAATTTAGTATCCTCTTTTATATCCTAGACCTAGGGTCCTATAATATAATCCTTAGCCGGAAATAGATATCCTACTTTAATATTTAGTTAAACGTTTAACAAAGACAGTTTATCTGGCTAGAGAATAGACTAAAACTACCTTCCTTTATTAGAGAAATCCGGACTAACCGCAAGATATTAGCCACAAGGGTTAACCCTATCTATTAGTAGGATGTTAGAGACCGCAACCTAGCCTTTACCTAAGAAGATGCCCGTCGCAAAACTGGTAGGAACTCATACCAATAAGGATACTCTCCCAAAGCGATACATTTAAAGAGGACTCTATATATAGAAGTAGGATAGAAAGCGGCGCAGATAATATCTAAATTATACAGATCTAACTGGTATGGAAAAGAACGTACTAATAGGACATAAGGGATGACCTCTAAAAGATGTAACAGGAGCTAGAGGGAGTAATAATAACGCTAGTACTCTGGAAGCCCCTAAAGCTATATACGCCCCTATTATCTAGTGG
>Ga0307507_10003247_pt1 | contig 32028 bp, 41 predicted proteins | sample 7_EM_MG_FD_207223 | JGI IMG/M metagenome (GOLD analysis project Ga0307507, IMG submission 207223) | Populus trichocarpa ectomycorrhiza microbial communities from riparian zone in the Pacific Northwest, United States - 7_EM | ecosystem: Host-associated > Plants > Roots > Unclassified | place... | reverse complement strand
GGGCGAGTAGTGTTTGAATGACGCAGCATGTTACTGTACTTTACACGACTAATGCTATCCAGTAAACTGCCGTAGATTACGCTAGGAAGATAAAATAGCGGAAAACAGAATTCCCCACCTTAAATTCTGATATTAAATAATCCTGTCTTCTATCTTATGTACTATGTGTTTATGTTAGGTTGAAGTAATCAAACCTCAAGCCTTCGGGGTCTACCTCAGTGATTAATATTTGGCATATGCTTAGGTATGATAGAAGTTCATATAAAGTTGGAGCACACTATATAGGTAAACTCCCCTTGGTTGGTTCCTTATTATCGGTTTCACAAATGCCCTCAGTGATGAAATTTCGCTATGATTTCTCTTCCCTTTTGTCCCTTTTTTTTTTTTTCATGAATAGTTTTGTGAAGTTAGCCTTAGGAGAAAAAAACCTTTTGAGAATGTTGAAGAACTGATGAAAGGATGACTGCTCCTGTAAAATATTAACTAGGATGGACATTCTTAGCAATGGTAATAGTACGAGTATCATGCCAAGATCCGAGAATACGATCTGAAGCTTCATGACGGTCGACAAACGGCTCCTGGTAGGTTTACTGTACCTTACTGTATGGTACAGTATTGTATCGTATAGTAACTTGCCGTACCTTACTGTTGGGGCATCAGGGGTGACTCGGGTGAGCGAGTGATAGGGTGTGAAACATCTTTGAGCCATTGGCTAATTTGTTGTTGGCCGTTAGGGATCATCTCTTCCACATATTTGCCCCCATCTCTAGTGGACGGCGGAAAGGATGCCTGGCCACTGCAATCTCCCGTGCCGGAATCGACATTGTCCCGTTCCATTAGGATCCTGACGGCTCCATCATGTCCTTAGTGAGAGCCAAGGACAATGGGGTTTGATTCTTGTTATCTGGCGTGGTAGTGCAGATATCTTTCCGTTCCAAAAGCATCTTCACCACTGCCTCATGCCCGTACTCAGCCGCCCACGAGAGTGGCGTCCGTCCTTCTTGGGTGTCTATCTGATTGGGATCAATATCCTCTCGTTCCAATTGTACCTTTGCCACCTCCTCTTGCCCTCTCCTAGTTGCCCACGTGAGAGCTGTGCTCCCCATGCAATCGGCTGCATTAACATCCCATTCCTTCATCTCCAACACAGCAGCAACTATCTCCGCAATCCCGAGGAATGCTACTCCGTGGAGTCCGGTGAATCCTGTAGGTCCTCCTGGCCGATGAGAATAAGGGCCCGGGGTTCTGGTTCGGTTGTAGTGCGATAACAGTAACTAAGCAGATATATGCTCATCAAATCTATCGAGAAGCCTAAGTGCAAGTAACTTTGCATTTCCTGTCATCCCCCTTCTCGCATGCTTCCCCCAGTAACAAGAGGCATATTCTGGAAGGGGCATTGTTGAGGGGGCAGAGTAAAGAGTTGGCGAAAGATCCCGGACGCATCCAAAATTGAGGTATGTCAAGCAGACCTCCGCAATTGTTGAGTGGGGGCTGCGGAATAGCATCGCATCATTTGAGAGGTGTTCTTGTAGAGTAGGGTGCACCAGTCGAACAGTGGACGAAAGCGCCTCGACCGTGACAAGGCCGAGACAAGATGCTAAGAGCGTCTGTAAGGCAGGAATGTTTTCCGGGTCCAGATCTGTAGATCCTATCTCCACTCCCAATGCATGACAGAGCTCCTGGGCTCGGAGGGGCCGTTCCGAATGCAATATCCACATCAAGGCCTTCAGCCCGAGCATTGATCTATATCTCGTCTGTGCCTTCAATCGCATCAGAGTTGTCGTGTAGGCATCGCCCAGTCCATCGCCTCTCCCCACCTCTTCAAGTCTCATTCTTCTCTGGCGAATTGTCACCTCTCCTGGAATAGCGTCGATTTTTAGCGAAACAAGGAGGAATCTGCATACAGTCGTATGTAAGTATATATCATTGATAGAGTGGAAATGCTAAATGCTTCTACCCACATATCAGATAATTTTTCCAGAATAATTCTTACAATATCCCCGCGTAAATCATCATTCATAGCCTCCGGATCGGCATCCCCGTCTAACCTCATCTCCAGATAACTCCTGACGTCATCTGTGTTAGGGCTGATGGGTATTACAACCGCCGTGGTAAAATATCTTTGAATATCTTCCCGGACATGGAGCCTCCCGGTGAGAAATATTCTCGTCGTAGGGGACTCCCGAACAATATCTCTCAGCGATTTAAGGAGTTCTGGCAGGTGCTTCGGTCGGCATTCGTCTAGTGCATCGATACAAATGAAAACTTGGCGTAGCGAACCTATGGTGATCCTTAACATTTCCACCAAATCCGCAAGTCGCAGCCCTCTACCATCAGTCTCCCCTGCGTATATCCTTTGGGGTGTCCCCTCTGCCTAGCAGCTGCCTTAGAATGGCCCCCATCACGTTTGCGATTGTCTGCTCTTGTTGAGCGGGGAAGTCGTAGTATAAGCCTGCAACGGAGGCATCCTCCTTTGCCTGATAGCGCAAGCCGTCGATCACCAAGGAACTAATATTTCCGGCCATTAGCCATATCCGCTTCTTTCTAAAGATCCCACTACTTACGTCAGATACGTTTTTCCTACTCCTATATTTCCGGAGCAGAACAAGACAGCCTTGTCTGCTCCACCATCACCACTTCTCCATTCCCGAAACTCCCTTTTTTCCAAAAACCAATTTCCGACACCGCCGAATCGGTCGGCGCATACGTCCTGACGTCTGGCATTTGGCTCCAGTGGAGAGAGCCAACGTATAATCTGCGCATCCTCATCGGAATTATAGACGGCAGTGTTGAAACTGTGTGTTATGTTAGCGCAATTGGAATTGCTATCGCCCATGTTGACAGATCTATTATGCGTGGTCTGGGCCATGGTGTCCTGTCCAAAACGTTGGCTAGGTGCAGAAATGGTACAGCAGTATGTAGAGTTATCAGGAGAGTTTACAAGACTTTCTGTGGGCAGAGCGGGGGGAAAGCGGGGCGATGTAGCTCATTTTGTGGCAACTACCGTCCAATCACCTCCATGCCGAGGAATCACCAACCAGTCATTGGGCACAGTGGCGTATGATCTAGCCACTCAGTGGAAATACTCGTGATTGCAACATAGTAACAATATTGTCATTTAATTCCGATCGAGCAATCGCCCAAAATAGGGTAGCAGGTTAGTGCGAAGATATAGACTACAAGCCAATACCTAGCATAACCTTCTTTTTCTTGTAAAACTAGAGTCGCTTTATTGGGCATTTATTCTCACAAGTTTTAGCGGGATTGCACGGCAATAATACAGAAAACTAATCAATTAATCATTCACCGCCGGGTATCAGATTAAGGGAGACGGGGCTTACCTTAATAGCCTATCCGAGGATTGGGTGGCTAAGGTAGCACGAGGGAGATGGAATGTAATTCTACTGGTTTGTGGGCGTGCCTTGCTCGTAGTAGGGCTTACGCCGAGTGGAAATTAGTTTGCGTGGTGTTGTGTAGGGAAGGGAAGGGAAGGGAAGGAGAGGGAGGAGAGATTTTGGGGTGTTCTGGGCATTGGAGCGAGGCGGCAGAGGAGAGTGTATGCGGGCGGTTGTGCAGGGGGATCTAGAATGACCGTTGCTTTATTGTCACTGTATGTGGTGTCATAGGACTAAGGAGGCGGAGGTCGGCGGGTTACTGGAGGTTCCTACTGGTAAGGAGTCTGCCGATATTTGGAAGGATAGGTTAGAGGTACGGTGCTGTACTGTACTAGTACAGTACTCGAGTACAGCACAGTGACAAGGGTCACTTGCCCTTTTTTCACTTGAATGGCCATCTCCGCAACCACACGACAAAGCCATCTTGGAGCCAATTGATCATATATCGCATCAGGGAGTCAAGAGTTGGCCCTGAATTCACAATGTTGAAATTTTTTCGGCTGAATCGGACCCGTTTTGAGCTGTTGGTGGGCCTGTGAAAATCTGAAGCTCCGAAATGTGTTTCTTCTATGGGGGGACCCGAAGCTGGGGGGGTAAACTTTTCCGCACTATTAGCTTCTCTTGCCTGCGCAACTAAGCGCAGCCGAAGAGCCGCACGCTAAATCTCAGAGTTCCTAGCTCCCCGAGTTGTTTGAGTGATTCTTGGCATTGAGGCTCTTGAGGTGCTGTGGGTGTGATGGGGGTCGGTAAATTACTTTACCCGGCCGACGATTAAGAACGTTCCACTTGTAGGAAAACCAGAACGCGTACCGGAGTCCATCAATCTATCGCTCAATCGTCTCCACTATCCTGCCCTACAACCTGCAGCAACCCGAGAAAGCGGTATCTGTCTATCCCCCTCCACGGGATTCAAATCAACGTTCGCTCTACCAGTACCCAACATCTCCAGAGCATCCTCGCAGCTAGCCTCAGTAATAAGAGAAAGTAGCGAGCACCCATCGCGATCTCCAAGATTAATTTAGGTCGACGCCCGAACATCCCAGCAGCGTCTCCACCGTCCTGAGGACCCCCGCCCCACAGCCCTAGCCAGTGGTGTCGGACCTTCATTATTCACGAGGTTAAGCTCGACATCATCTTTCCCAGAAGCCTCATCGATATTTCCTCGTGTCCTAATCTACCCTCACCGTCCTGTCCTTTGATATCTGTCCGCTCCAGCAACCTCTTCGCCAGCCATCCCGGTCCGCAGGAAGCGACGAGGACGAGTGGTGTCCAAGCAATTTGTTTTACCTCCTCTATGTCAGAACTAACACCTCCACGGTCTAGGAGCGGTCATGCTACCTCCTCGCAGTTACCCACAACCACGAAGCTAAACGGTGTATGCTCTGCAGCGTTGGGGGCATCTTGGCTGACGTTTTCTCGCCCAAGTAGTAATACCATAACACCCTTCCCAACAGCTCTAGTGGCCTAGGGGGTGTGGTGTTTGGTGGAACTTCCGGTTGGTCGAGTTAGGTATAATAGCTGCTTGACCGAATTTAGTGGCTAGCGGGGTCGACACCGGCCTCAAGCGTCGGGTAGGCTCACCTTCGATACCGACGTGATGCAATAAAAGTCGCGAGTTCTCGTATCAAATTGTAGAGTGGATGGGGGCTGCGGATGGCGGGGGTCCCCTCGTTGCCGTTAAGACCTTACTATAGCACCTTCTTATCCACAAGCACTTCGAACAATGCTGCTTATATTCACATTCTCCAACCCCCGATCCTATAAACTTACTCTTTAGAATGCAATAGTTTCCCCCGTCATATATTACCTGCGCAGTCACATATAGGGGGGGAAATAATGAGAGGTCTTCAAAGTTTATATACAGCGGTCCGATACGTAGGTGTAAAGAGGGATGGGATGTTGATAAAAAGTGGATGTGGATAACTTCAAAGCAAGACAGAGAGTAAACAGGCATAAAAACACGTCCCTCCCCTCATAAAGTTCACTATTTCCTCATACTAATCTCTATACTCCACATCACCCCACGCTCGGGCATGCCATATTTAACTCCTTTGTTTTTACCCTCGGGTAAGCAAACCAAATTCGAGCTTAGCCTAAGCTCGGCTCAGCCCCGAGATGCTGTTTCGGAGGAAATAGTAGATAATCACTGTGGCAGTCGAGGTTTCGTATAATATTACCGGAGGAAAAGGTGCTAGTGCTCCTGATTGCCAGCTATTGCCTGTTTGGTTTTTGGGTCGGTATCGTAAAAACTCGAATAGAAGAAAAATGTGCTAGGACGTTGGAATTCCCCTTCTGAGCTACGCGAGGAGAAAGCACCGCAAACTCAGCCCTCAGCTGAGACAAAGCAAAAGGAATATGGACGGCGCCTTACTCGGAGAGGCAGCTACAACGTCCTAGCACATTTTTCTTCTATTCGAGTTTTTACGGTATGGTAGGAAAGAGAACACTCCTGGGGCATCTTCGAGCGGAATTCACTGGTAAATACACCGGGTTGGGGCCATGATGAAGGGAGAGAGGGTAATGATCGAGTGATAAGGTGTGAAGCTGAAACGTAATATAAGGAATAACTAGGGAAACTAGGCCCTAGCATGGACAAACCACGCAGCTATAGGAGTAGCACAATTGGTAGCGCTCTTCTATCTAGAGTCCTAGGATAGTATTACTATTTTTTATTCCGATCATTTTTTATTTCGATCATTTTTCATTGAATTTTGTTAAGATAACGTATTTCACTTAGTAAGTGATCACAACTGGGTAAATGATCAACCATGGCAACCAGTGTAAAATCAAATCTATACTACGACACCAGCCTCCAGATCTCCCAGCATCCCACTTCTCAATCCCACTCCTCAATCCCACAACAAACCCCATCCCACCCTCCCCTACTTCCCATCGAAAACCACCCCTTTAGAATACCTCAACTCCTCGATACTCTCTAGAATATCCATCCTCGCATCATGCAGCAACTTCTTCACCGGCGCCTTCGCAAACACCTCATCAGAGCACCCCATCCTCACCGCCTCCTTCACCGTTGAAACATCTATAATTCTGCGATGCAGGTGATCTACAACAGAGGGGTAATAGTGTGCTAGGAAGGCACGGTCGTGATGCACTGAATTCCCGGCAAGAAAGGCGACGCCTCTGTCTGGGACCCATTTCTTAACGTATGCGAGAAGTTCTTCTGTGACTTGGGCGACTGTTACGGTTGATTCTAGGACGCGGGCTATGAGGCCGGTCTATCGCGGAGGGGGGAAAGTTAGCTAGGCAAGGAGAAGGGGATAGTAGGGGGAGGGTGAGGGTTACGGAAGAGTGTGTTTTCTGACACCAATCACCCATCCTGTCCAAAACCTCCTTTTCATAGTGAACAACTGTCTCGTGCCCCTCTTCATCAAGGAGGTTGAGTTCGTGATCAGTGATGTAGCAGGATATTTGCAAGATGACATCCTCGCTAGGATTCAGTCCTGTCATCTAACAAACAAGCAAACCCAATCAAAAAAAAGGGTAAAAAATTAATATCCACAACAAATTCTCCCTTCTCCCCTTCCCCTTATCATACCTGACAATCAATCCACAGAAGGGGTGTAGAAGCCCTTAGTGCCATTCTTTCCGAGCTTTCCGTTATGTCTTGTTTGCTGTTGCAGCGTTAGTGGTGGACGCTTCCTCTGAACGAGAGTTCGTTCATGGGTAATCACTCGGTGACTTAACTTGTAGACTCTTTTTTCTTCTTCTCCCCTTTATTGGAAATGATCCGTGGCGAGCCGAACCCGATAAGTGGTAGGCAGGCGGAAAGAAGTGTTTGCACCGCCGCTCGTTGGGTACAGTACAGAAGGTGCGGAGGTGAGAACAAGAGAGAAATTAAAGGTTAAATAAGAGTGGTGTTAAGACCAGTTTCATTGGTTTTGTTCATGAAGAAAAAGAGCTTATTTAAGAGAGAGAAGAAAGAAGAAAGATAAAGCAAGCCCCACAACCAATGACAGCCAAGACAACTCTATGACTAAGCGACCATGCTTCGGCGACCAATGATATCTCTAACACCCTTCTCAAAAAGTTTGACTGTGGCCGTTGTTTGGCAATTTTGGAAGTGCAAGATCAAGCACTTGAAGGATGAGATGGTTTTACAGTCTCCACCGTATTCCTAAAAATTTACTTTTGCCCACCAAATACCGCCGTTCGTCATCCGCCCAGTTTCGTCGCTAGTACGACTAAGGCTGTATCTTTGCCAGCCTATTCCCTTTCCTTTTTTCTTTAGTAAATGCCTGTATCTTATGCGATCGGTCCATGGTGATAAATTCTGCAGTTTGGTTAAGTCTCCTCCGCTCCAGGCGCACGATTCCCGCAAACAATGTATAGTGCGCGCTGCTCCGATATTATACAAATTTCAATCTCTAAGTTATGTACGAGCTTGGCGACAAAATTCATCGGCACCTTGGCGGCTCCTTCCATCTCCACACAACCAGGGACAAAACGTCAACCACAACCCCACAGAAGACCTCCTGCCATGGCGAATGGACAAAACCAGTTCGTGTAAGAGTACTTGAGAGGCTTTCATTAGGCTATAATGAAAGTGAAGTATCTTGTCAAACTGGAGTTCCACGGCAAACAATTCAAGAGTGGGCAAAAAAACTGTCCTCCTGGCGATCGGGTAAACAGCATTCTGGCCGTCCACACAGCCTCACCCCTAGTGATATACAGCATATCATTTATGTGTTACGGCGGAACTGGGAGGGAAGAAGGCTCTGTTGGAGAAGATTAAGGCAAGAGTCTGGTTGCAGTGTGTCAGGAAGGACTATTCAGCGAGCTTTGGCTGCTGAAGGATATACCCGCTGCAAAGCGTGCAAGAGGCCCTTTATCGATCAGAATTCCTAGAAAGCCCATCTAGCTTACTCGAGCAAGCACCTCCATCAGCCCAAGAGCTATTGGCGTGCACACATCTATGGAGATGAGGTTACTTTCGACACCTCTCACCGAGGGTTAGCATGGGTAACACAACTATCCAGTGAGCGCTACCACAAGGACTGTATTCAGCATACTTTTAATAGTGATTGCGCATTGGTCCCTATATGGGGTGCAATTAGTCATAACTGGAAATCATCTCTTGTCTTTCTTAAGCCTACTGGCAAGCGTGGAATTTCAGCGGACGACTACCATCACCAAGTCCTTTTTCCTATAGTATCGGTAGCCTTTCACAACTCTTCTGTTGGATTTTCAGCATTGCCTGAGGGTCAGTTTGTCGAAGACCAAGCACCCTGCATGGGACACGAAAGGCTTTAGTGGAGGTCAAGAAGGAGTTAGGCATTCCAGTTCACGAAAGACCCCCGGGCCCTGCATCTCCGGATCTCAATCCTATTGAGAACGTATGGCGAATTATGAAGCAGTGCATCAAAGCTTGGCCCCACTTCCCAGGAACCTATAGTGTGATGTGCAAGGCAGTGCAAGAGGAGTGGGATAGGTTGAAGCCTTCAGATTGGAACCCCTTGATTGATAGTATGTCGGAAAGATTAAATGAATGCAGGGAGCGTCATGGTATGCAAACAAAATGGTAATCATCTCTAGCATGTATACTATAATATAGTCATCCAGCTACTTGAAAAACATTACACTCATGTTGTTGTAATGTAGTTATTACTAGTATGTGATATTGGGTGCCGACGAATTTTGTCGCCAAGATCGTACAGTCAATCATCTATTGAACTACTTGCACAGAGGAGGCAGGCATAGATTATACAAACTCTATTTACTCACAAGAGCGGGGGCGAAGATCTATTTCCACCACCACCTCATGCTCGCTTATCGCTTTTCTTCTCGGACCTATTTCCCCTAGGTTTGTATCCCCCAGCTTTACCCACTTTACCCTTCTTCTCTTCGGCAACCGGCTCCTCCTCCACCTCCTCCTCTCCCTCAATTTTCTCTTCATCGGCCTCCTCATACAACTCTTTCAACGCAGGTATGAACGTTCCGAACCTTTTCACATCTCCAAGCCTAACTCTACAAAGATCAAACGCGACAAGCACCTCCGGCCCGTTCTCCTCCGCAGCACTCAAAATTGGCAACTTCGGGTATCGTTGACTGAAATGGGTGAGAATGATGTTCTTTGCACCCATCTCCTTTCCGGCATTGATAGCTTCGCTGGTGGTAGAGTGTTTCTTGGCAATTGCTTCTGGAAGAAGCTCGTCGTCGAATGTTGCTTCGTGAAGAACTGTTGAGTTCTGGCCGATTTCAACGAAGCCTTTGGTAGGACGAGTATCCCCCGAGTAGGCGATTTTAAATCCATGGCTCCAGGTCCAGGAAGTAGTGAAAGAGCTCAGGCAGTGAACTGCTCGAGAGGTTTGAATTGAGGCTAGGGACAGAGAATCGAGTACTTCAGGAAGATGGGCGGTGAGATGATTGGGGTTATCCAAGTTCTTCCGGAGGAGGTCTTCGCAACTAATGAATCGGATATTAGAGAAGCCGAACTCCTCCACATCGGCATATTCTCGGAGCCAGACGAGGAATTTCCAGGGAGCCACAACGTTCATTAGCTGATTCGTCTCGGAGTTGGCCAGTGGGTAAACTTCATTGTACCACGCTTTTAAGATTGCTGCAGAGCCAAGGTGATGGTCAGCATGGAGGTGGGAAATGTAGAGTTAGCAATCCTCGCTAACTCAACGTACGCGGGCTCTGCTTCCTGCAACACAGCTTCCCTGTTGAAAGGGATTTCGACGGCCTTGGCGTCAAATTCCCACCTTGGTTCAATTCTGAAGGTCATTCCAGGCTTCGCGGGTTCCATGAACTCGTCCACCTGGGAGGGTGCTTGGTCACTGAAATACGGTAGGGGAAAGAATCCCTCATCTAGCAAATTCAACTTTGTCGATGACTTTGCGCCCCCCTTGAAGGTTATTGCGTTAGGGCAGACGTCTGGAGCACTAATAATGTGTTTAGAATGCCCCATTTGTTTCATGAAGGACCGGAGTCTCTCATCTGCAGAAACTCCACTTCCGAGAATCCAGAAGAAACACCCAACTTCAGTTCTAACTTTCTCGGTATCTTTCCACTCCTCTCTTGCAAGAAAGTCGTTGATGTAGCTCGTGTCGGGTAAGTCACAAACGGCGACACCGGTTCCGGGCCTCACAGGCTCCATCACATCAGCAGGTTGCACGACGTTTCCGCTAGGAGTTGTGATTGCTTCGCCTGCTGTTAACCGACTGAAGGCTAGTCCAGGAATGACACCTAATTCCCTGGCCTTAACAGGAAGGAATTTGCCACGCTGAGGATGTAGTGTTACGAGGTAGGATAGAGCAATACGTGTGGGACGCGACCGTGGGAGTGAGTGAACGGTTGAAGCTGGCCAAGGCGCCCTAGTCTTCCCCAATGGTGGGAGGGTCGTTGAGAGGTTCGGGTCTCGTTCTGGAATCAGCTTTGACCGTTTTGATGGGCTAGTGCTCCTGTTTCTGCTCATGTTAGGACTTGATGATGTGGGCAACGGTTCGACAAGAGTATCAGTGGAAGGCCCTGGAGCGTCAAGTGGATCTCCTTCTTCAATCATTGTGTCCATACTCCAGTCAGAACAAAACATTTGCTCTACCACACTGCGGAGAATTGTTTCTCGCTGTCTCTCAAGGCTAGCGAAATCATCGAACGAGCGCTTCCTAGTAGCCCCAATCTTAACCTTCCTCACTGCCGATGGACTCCCTGCCTCAATCTCTTCCGTCGAATTCTTGAGGTCCTCCTCCGGGTAAATATGCATAGCATGAACAATCAGATTTTCATCCCTGAAATATGGTGTCCCGATAGCTTGCTCCTTCCTACCCTCGGTGCTCTCAGCCACCGGAACCTCGCGCAGCCTCAGGTTCATCGCTCTCCTAAAAACAAACGGCCGTGTGGTAGCAAGTGTATGCAGTAGATTCTCCCCACCATGAACCGTAACTCCTTTTCGCTCCAGAGGTTTTCTCTTCTTTGTTACCCCCTGGTGATTGCCTAGACTATCGGAAATTTTTGCGGCATCCTGATCTCCCATGGTCAATATAAGGCCAACCAATCCACCCGTATTCTGCCATTCCGTACGACCAGAGAGAAAAATGTCGGATATCTTCGTAAGCCTTATCGTCCGTTCAACAAACGCCCGCTAAGCACCTTCTCCGATATGACCAAAAAGGTAGCGTTTGCTATCGAAGTGGAGTAGGATGCATGTTCCGGGAGTATCGGAGGTGGGCGTGGTTACAACCGTGCATTGGACCTTGATTTGTAAGAATGCAGAGCGGGAGAAGAGCCGGTGGAGAAGGGAACGTTGTAGAGGGATTGGAGTCCTCCGGGAGAGAACAGAATGGAGGAGAGCCAATTCTGAAGATGTTCCCACGACCCAAGCGTACCGGTAGTGGACGGGGTCATGCAATAGTTTTTATATCATAGTTGGTGGTTGGGTACCGGTACTAATACCGGTACTAGGGCAGTGTTGGGCGGTGTATTTTAGCATTTGTTGCCATTGAGGCTCTGCGGGTATGATCAGGGTCGGATTTCGCTTACTTTGGCGCTTTCGCTGGCAAGTTACTTTACCCGGCCGACCATCAAGAATGTTCTGCTTGAACGCCTACCGGAGTCCACTAATCCATCGCTGAATCATCTTTGCTACCGTATCCCGCCCTACCAATCTACAACAGCCCGCGAAAGCAGTATCCCCTCCACAGGATTCAGATCAACGTTTGCTCCATCCAACAACATCCTCAGGGCATCCTCGCAGCCAGCCTCAGCAACAGGAGAAAGTAGCGAGCGTCCACCGCGGTCTCCAAGATTTAGGTCAACGCCCAGACATCCTAGCAGCGCCTTCACTGTTCCGACGTACCCACCCACATAGCCCTAGCTAGCGGTGTCAAACCCTCATTATTCACGCGGCTAAGCTCGACATCGTCTCATCCCAGAAGCCTCATTAATACCCCCTCGCCCCAGCCCGCCCGCATAATGCAAAGGAGTCCGACCGTGATTATCAGCGCGGCTAGGATCCATTGCCCCGCGGTCTATCGGTAGCTTCGGAGGATCGTAAGTAAGTCGGGGTCCCTGTGAGGGGACTATCCCGTCCGCGTTTGGGTTGACGTCCGTCCGCCTAGCAACCTCTTCGCCATTCATTCCCGTCCGCAGGAAGCGATGAAGACGAGTCTAGGCAACCTGGCTTACCTCCGCTATGCTAGGACTAACGCCTCCATGGCCTAGGAGGGGTCTTACAGCTTTCTCGCTGTTACTCGAGACCGCGAAGCTAAGCGGTGTATGTCCCGCAGCGCGGTGGCATTTTGGCTGACCTCTTCCCGCCTAAGTAGTAATATCACAACACCCCTCCTGAGCGGCTCTAATAGCTTAGTAGTGTGGCGTCCGGTAAAAATCCCAGTCAGTCGGGTTGGGCACAACAGTTACTTGACCGAATTCAGCGGCCCGCAGGGGCGGACTCCGACCTCGAACGCTGGGTAGAATCACCTTCGATACTGACGTAATGCAATAAAAGTTGTGAATCCCTTGCGCCAAATTGTATGGGAGCTGCGAATGGTAAAGGTCCCTTCGCTGTCACTGAGACCCTACTGTAGTTCTTTCTCATTCCAAGCACTTCGCGGAAAGTGCTGCAGATATTCATATTCTCCAGCCCCCGATCCCCTTTAAAATGCAATCGCTTCCCCCCGCCATATATTACCTATATATTCACAAATAGAGGGAGAAACAATGAGAAGTCTTCAACGAGGTTTATATGCAGCAGTCCAGTACGTAGATGTAAAGAGGGATGGGGCATTAATAAATGCAAGTGTGGATAGCTTCAAAACAAGATAGAGAGCACACAAGCGGAAAAACACATCCCTCACCTCCTAAAGTTCACCATTTCCCCATACTGATCCCTGCATACTCCACATCATCCATCCCACCCTTGGACATGCCATATCTAACTCCCTCATTTTACCCTCAGGTAAGCAAACCAAACTCGAGCTTAGCCCAAGCCTGGCTCAACCGCCAGATGCTGTTTCAGCAGAAATAGTAGATGATCACTGCGGCGGTCGGGGTTTCATATAATATTACGGGAGGAAGAGATACTACGGTAGTGCTTCTAATTGCTGACAATTTCCTGTTTGGTTTTTGGGTTGGTGCGATGGGGCGTTTTCGAGCGGGAACTTACTGGTGAATACACTGGGGTTGGGGGGTGTCTCTCTGTATTGCAGATTTTCTGCCAAGGGGTTGCTAGCAGGGGTATATGGGCGAGTGATAGAATATGAAGTCAAAACGTATTATAATACATGGGTAAACCACAGAGCTGCAGGAGCAGCACAATTAGCAGTGGTCTTCTATCTAGAGTCCTAGGATAGTGTGTTACTAGTTTTATAGAAGAGATCTTCCTTCCCTCAGCCGCCTCTGCACTCCCCCACCTCGTTCCACCAACTTCCGGCCTGGTACGGTGCAAACTCAGCTAAACCCGCTCCCTTTAAATTGGTTTTCTCCACTAGTGTGGATTGCACGATAAGTGCCTAATCTCTACTTCACTATTTCCCTTCATCCGAAGTTCATACCCGTCTTACTGGTAAGTCACGAATCTACCACTTTCCTCCAGTTTCGCACCCTCGCTGATGGTGGTCACCCCCCCGTGGTCCTAATACTAGTGTACTAATTCGTGTGATCGAGGTTAGATATTTTGTGAGCGCTCATGGTTTTCGATAATTGGCTGACTCACGGCCATAGATACCCCTTTTTGCAAATAAAAAACCGTAAAGCATTCGCAAATTTCTTCTCTTTCACAATCAATTGGCCTAGCTGCATATCAGAAACCGCCACTCGTTGGGAATGCTCACAGACTAACCCGGGTATCCGAGTACCCACGCCGCTGATCATCTCGCTAGATTGTTTGGTAATGCCATGTTCACCCCTCTGGCTTACGGTCTTCTCACTTTCCCTGATTGAGTGGACTACTGTTCTGAGTCTTCTGCGGAGATCACGGGCGCGTGAAGTTAGTGTAGCAATATGTGATCGCTTGGATGGAGAAGTGGTAATAGGTAACGGTCAATATTATTGATTAGGAGAACATGTTCATATAAATGACAAGAGGGATGTAGCCCAGCAATATAGTGAAGTGTTTCAGTCCCGCCATTACCACAGGGATCCCTCAATACCCATAGCAAGGAAGCAAGAAAACAAGGATCCTCGAAGGAACCGTAAAGGAAAAAAACCAGCAACAAAAGACAACGCCGGCTATTCCTAAATAGGACCTGGCCTGAAAGGAGGTGCCTGAAAGAAGCATTTGAGAGGAGAAAGAAACCATAATATTATACGAACGGTTAGCAGAAAGATGCACCGAGTGATATTGGGTGAAAGCGTTTGCTAGCTATATATTTGTCTTTTGTGAGGGGGAGTGTTATGATATTTTAGGGTCTAAGGGGATCAAGAGTCCAGAGGCAGGCGGGTAGCTTGTAGCAATCCCCCTATCAGAAATAAAAATTAAACTTCCGCTTCCACTACACTGTAGGAAATCAAGCGCAAGAGCCCACAAGGGGATTCACACCTCAAATCCCAAAAAAATACAAGTTTTCCAATATCCCTCGTGCTAATATCCTCAGGCCTGTACAAAGAGTAAATGGGCATCTTCTCAGACCTCTCTATCCTCCAGGAGCTACAGCTCGCAAAAAGAAAAGAAAAAAACCCCGTAAAACCAAAGGCAAACAACGAAACTAGAATGCGCCTGCTTTAATCTAATTCAGAAAAAATCCACTCAAGATGGGGTGCCAGAAACCTCCGTATCAAGCTCCAGTTAATCTGAGTCCGCCCAGTCGTCTCCAGAATCAGTGTACTCGGCATACTTGTCCGAATCGGAGAGGAGGTCGTTTATCTCATCTTGGCCCCACTGTTCTCTATTGTTAGCGGAATTGCTGGGCTAGAGGTATGAGGCGAGGAGGCCTTACCTCGGGTAGAATCGTACCGAGCAAGATCTTCGGCAACTATTTCAAAAATAAAGGAGTTAGTGGGGCCTCCGCTTTAAATAACTGAGCTTAGAGAAGAGCCGGGTATGATATACTATAAACCACTTATCTGCCAATAAGCGCTCAAGATCGAATTCCACTGGCAACACGTCGATGTGTTCTCTGATATCTCGATCCTCGTCTAGGTCTATCAACAGCTGAGCTGCACCGGGGCCATTTCCTATGCGTGAGAATTGGAATCTTACGGCTGTGAACTGATTGTAAGTATTGGAGTAAAGCATATCATCAAAACCCCACGACTGACTAACCGTCTCTCCCTTTGCCAGCTCCTTCGCGCTCCTTCACACAGTCACGAATGACGTTTTTCAGATGACCTCTTTTCTCACCCTCAACCTATTTTCTGATGATTATTATATAGCTTTAGAAATGTTGGGAGAAAGGCATACTCCACCATCAGTGACAATTAGCACTAGCAGGGGTTTGCTCTGATTGGGGCTCCCGGTCGTAAATTTATCTAGGATCTTCTTCTTGAGCTCCGTTCCTATCCTTGTCGCGCCGCCATAGCTGTGGTGATCTAGATATTCTTGCGACTTCCCGGTCCAGTTTTTTTTGCCTCCCTTATGGTTCATGAAGCGCAGAGCCAGGATGCCGGATTCGTTTGCCATCGAGCAAATTTCCGTGATGTGGTCGATAAACTGGATCAGGGCCTTCTTCCTCGCGCCATTTTGCTCGTAGATTACGGAGCTGGAGTCAGCTATCAATTCATCAAAGCATAAGCAAAGAAACGCCTCAAGGAACGAACACTAGCACGGAACATACGGATTAAGATTGCCACATCATAAAGCGCCAGAACAGTTAAATCTATCGCAATCTCACGACTACATCCCATCTCCGTAATCAATTTCCTCGCCATCTCCTCCCCCCTTGTAATCGGCGCCTCCAGGCTATTGTTCAACTCCTCTTCTGTCTCGCCGTACATATTTTTCAAGCCTTTTCGTTGGTTCATTATCAAATCCTTGAGCCTCTCACCAATCTTTTCGCCACTTGGAACTGCATTTCCCTTTGACTTTGCCGCTTGGCTTTCTACCGCTGGGTTTTGGTCGTCCCTGTTCCATCCTTTCCTGGGGGGCCCGCCCTCCGCGCCCGGGTAGCCCGGGTCGCTGCTCTCTTGGTCCCACGAGCTGACCGTCTGTCCGAGCTTCCGATTACTGAGCATTGGCGCTGGCCTCTCCCGGCTCTGAGTTAGTGGGGTTGTGGTTGACATTTTGTAGTTTGGTTTGTAAAAGATATCGTGGGAGAAGGTGAGCGGAGATGGGCTTAAATGATTATAAGAAGATGCGATGTAAGAGAGTAAAAGCAACTTCCGGCGTAGATTACTAAAGTATTTATTAAGATGCGAAAGTAGTGGCCATCTTAGAAACTATATGTCTTTTTCCCCTCAAATTCCCTCCTACCTCTCTCGCCCCGCTCCCCGCCTTCCCCGTGCTGATCCATGACTCATTAAACCAGAGTTTATTTGGGCTCGTCCATTCGTGCGCAGAGAGAGAAAGCTCTGTGGTCGAAACATGCACAGCCAGCAATGCTCGAGTAAGTTAGGCGCATCAACCCATCCGCATGCATAAGGCTCTCCCAACGATCGAACATCCGGCTGTCCCCCCAACTTTAGATTAGTGAGTATCCGAGCCCTCGCAGGACCTCCGATAGGTATGGAGGCTAGCGGTTGCACAGGCGCTTTCGCTTATTATCGCGGCACCTGTGGCACTCCCTCTGCCCGAGGTTAGGAAGGCGAAAGGAAGAGAGCACCATCTCGAGAAACTTATGTATGAAGACTGCCGTCTCACTTTGTTTTGTACCGCACACTGGTCTTACTCGCTTTTGCCCACCACTCAGGGTTTGCTACCGTGTGTTGGCCAACTGTGAGGGCGTTCCAGGGACAAAAATCACCAGTACCGGCAGTGTAAAATTTTCAGCTAAAAACAGCCATATTCACGACCTTCCAACCACTAATCAAGTAAAGCAATCTAAACCAAATCTTCATCTACGTGTGAGACAATTCCCTGAGTTCTACTTTCCAACTTTTTAGAGCCTAACTTAGTATCAAAACTGGCGAGGAATTATCAAGAGGGCTATGGTTGGCATGCGGGTCTAAGTGTAGCTTCTGACTACCATATATTGTATGGGAAATCGCAAGGCTTAGCGCGGTTTTCAACTTCAACTATAATATTGCATATTAGGGTGGCTAATAATACTTTCATAATCTATGAGCACTTAGTGAGATATTCAAAAAAAACTTTAGACCATACCATCAATTTTTGAAATTTTTTACAGCTTTAGAATTATATTGAACGGAAAGTGCGAAGTAGCTAGGCTTGGGTTGGTGCATGCCATTCTACCGGTGATTTTTTTCTTCCCTACCCTCTTGCTCAAGCGTTGTACCTCCATGTCTGGGCGGGGGGCAACGGGGAAGATTTTGTTTTACTGTTGGAATATAAAGGGGTGGAAGTTGGGGCTACGAGTAGCCCTTTCTACAGTACTCGAGTATTCGGGCAGAGCACGGTACCGTTATCATGAAACTTTATGGCGTGAAGAGGTGGGGTAGTTTGTTGGGGAGCTGGGGCCATTGCGGGGTAAGTTAGCTGTGGCGTTCGGCAGTAACCCCAGTAGGTATCATAGCTGAGTTGTGGCCAATTCCCCCCGACATGTAGAATAGCGAGGCTGGGAGCGTGCTAGATAATCAGGAGGGGTACCAAATCTGTTTACAAAAAGTTGCCGTTACCTTACCTCACCAATGGGGATTCTTTCTTTGCGTGGGTAGACGAGTAAGGCACTGTTTGGCAAACCACAATATAGAAAAACACCGTTTTTCAGAAAACAGAGTTTTTTTTTTTCAGTGGCGTGCCAAACAGGGCCCAAGTTAGGGGAGGTTCCACATGATTTGCAATTGGAATTATCTCGTGATCAGGGGGAGGAGGGGGTACTAGTACCTGTTTTCAAACTCACTAATGGCGGCAACGATTCTTTCCTCTATCCTTTCCCGTATCCTAGATCTAGCATTATAAAAAAATGAATTTTATTTAGTTATCAGATCATCATTCAATCTTATAAGACGTGGTGGCATTGGGGGCGCTGGCATTGGGGGGATAAAATATGAAAAGCCGTGGCATTGGGGACCTTAACCGAAAAAAACAAAAGTTCTTGAAATACTTAAGGGTGTTTGGCTGCGTGATTACGATTTGAAACCGTGAATTGAGATCACACTGCGCCGATCGACTAGCAGCTGGCATAAGTAGAAAAATAACGATGTTATAGAGCTCTGTAAGCTACCGGTACTAGTAGTAGAAATGAGTGATTGTCCGCGCATCCGCTGATTCTATTAATGCTGTCTAAGGCCAAATTGAGGCAAAAGAAGGACAAGAAATTGGGGGCTTTTGGGGCAGTTCCTCTGAGAGCCCAAACATGAATAGATTGAACTGCGTACAGTACTGACAATTTTCATTATGATTTATAGCCAAGTACAAGTACTAAGATACCTGCGCCTTCGGCAGTCCACCGAGACAAGAATTTTTCCACGGTTGTACCCCACCTGATCTCGCTGATCTTTTTTACGTCCTTTTTAGCCACGTGGGAGCACCGGGATGATCAGCGTGCAAGCATTTTGTAATCTGAACCTACCGGTGTGGCTGGCTCCGCCACATTGATATTTTTGGTATGATAGGAAGCTGTATCATAGCTGCGGCAAAGCAAGCCACATCATCCCCCTTTTCTTCAAGTCTGCCCACAAAGGTTTGCAAACACCCACGTTAACCCTACATATTGCCGTGCCATTTCTACACTCAGGGAACATTTTGGACAAAAAGAATCATGGCCCGGACTACGCATATACAGTCAGTCAATCTGTACGACGGCAATTCCAATTGCGGCAACATAATAGGGAGTTTCAACAACACCGTCTATAAATCCGACGAAGGTGCGCAGATTATGTGTTGGCTCTCTCCACTGGAGCCAAATGCCAGACATCAAGGGGTGCGCACCGACCGATTCGACGGTGTCGGGGATTGGCTTTTAGATACAAGCGAGTTCCGGGAGTGGAGGGGTGGTGAGGGTGGAGCCAATAAAGCTGTCTTGTTCTGCTCTGGGAATCCGGGAGTGGGCAAGACATATTTAAGGCAAGTGGCGGGGTTCTTTGAAAGAAGCGAATATTACTGACTGCTAGAAATATTAGTTCCCTGGTGATCGATAGCCTGTGCGATCAGGCAAAGAAGGAAGATATCGCGGTTGCAGGCCTATACTACGACTTCCTTGCCCAGCGAGAGCAGACAATCGCCAACGTGATGGGAGCTATTCTGAAGCAGCTGGTAGGAAGGAAGGACATCTCGAAGGACATACACGAGGCGTTTCAAGAAGGGAAGAAGGAGTTTGGTGGTAGAGGGCTGCGACTTGCGGATCTAATGACAATGTTGAGGACCACTATCGCTTCGCTACGCCAAGTTTTCATCTGTATCGATGCTCTTGACGAATGCCTGCCGAAGCACCTACCAGAGCTTCTTGAGTCGCTGAGAGATATTGTTCGGGGGTCTCCTACGACGAGAATATTCCTCACCGGCAGGCCCCATGTCCGGGAAAATATTCAAAGATATTTCACCAAGATGGCTGTGATACCCATTAGCCCTAATACGGATGATATTAGGAGTTATCTGGAGAGGAGATTAGACAGGGATGCCGAGCCAGAGGCGATGAACGATGATTTACGGGAGGATATTGTTAGGATTGTTCTAGAGAGGATATCTGATATGTGCGTAGGAGCCTTTAGCCCTTCTGCTCTATCGATGATGTATACTTACCTGCGATTGCGTCTAGATTCCTCCTTGTTTCGCTAAGCATCGATGCTATTCTGGGAGAGGTGACAATTCGTCAGAGAAGGAAGAAACTTGAAGAGATGAAGCGAGGCAATGGGCTGAGCGATGCTTACACGGCAACTCTAAGGCGACTAAAGGCGCAGAAGGGAAATAAATCAATACTCGGACTGAAGGTCCTGATGTGGGTGTTGTATTCGGAACGGCCGTTACGGGCCGAAGAGCTCTGTCATGCTCTAGGAGCGGAGATGGGATCTACAGATTTGGATCCGGAAAACGTTCCTGCCTTACGGACGCTCCTAGCATCTTCTCTAGGTCTTGTCACAGTCGAAGCGTCTTCGTCCATTGTCCGACTCGTGCACTTTACTCTGCAAGAGCATCTCTCAACTGATCCGACCTTATTCCATAGTCCCCACTCAACAATTGCTGAGGGCTGCTTGACATACCTCAATTTTCGATGTATCTGGGATCTTTCGCCGACTCTTTACTCTGCCCCCTCAACAATGCCCCTTCTAGAATACGCGTCTTGTTACTGGGGGGAACATATAAGAAAGGGAATGACGGAAAATGTCAAAATACTTGCACTTAGGCTTCTCGATAGATTTGATGAGCATATATCTACTCAACTACTATTATTGCGCTATAATCAAGATAGAATCTCAGGCCCTTGTTTTCACGGGCTGGGAGGACCTACAGGATTTACCGGACTCCACGGAGTAGCATTTCTCGGGATCGCAGAGATATTTGCTGCTGTATTAGAGATGAAGAAATGGGACGTTAACGCAGCCGATTGTATGGGGAGTACAGCCCTCACATGGGCAGCTGGAAGGGGGCAAGAGGAGGTGGTGAAAATGCTGTTGGAGCGAGGGGATGTCAATCCCGACCAGGCAGACACCCGAGATGGCCGGACGCCACTCTCGTGGGCAGCCGAGCGCGGCCATGAGGGGGTAGTAAAGATGCTTTTGGAACGAGAGGATGTTAATCCCAATACGACAGACACCTTTCATGGCCAAACACCACTCTTGTGGGCGGATGGGGGTGGGCATGAGGGGATAGTGAAAATGCTTTTGGAACGAGAGGACGTTAATCCCGACCAGGCAGACGCCGAATATGGCCGCACAGCACTCTTGTGGGCGGCTGAGAGCGGGCACGATGGGGTAGTAAAAATGCTTTTAGGACGAGAGGATGTCAACCCCAATACAGCAGACCCCGAATATGGCCGAACGCCACTCTCCTTGGCGGCTGAGAACGGGCATGAGGGGGTAGTAAGGATTCTTTTGGAACGAGGGGATGTCGACCCCGAACCAACGGACACCCAAAATGGCCGAACTCCACTCTCGTGGGCTGCGGAGCGCGGGCATGAGGGGGTGGTGGAGATGCTTTTGGAACGAGGGGGTGCGAACCCTAATACAGCAGACACCTCTGGCCGAACGCCACTCTCATGGGCCGCTTGGCGCGGGCGTGAGGAGGTCATAAAGTTGCTTTTGGGACGAGAGGACGTCAATCCCAACCAGGCAGACATCCGGTATGGTCGAACGCCACTCTCGTTGGCGGCTGAGTACGGGTATGAAAGTGTAGTAAGGATGCTTTTAGAGCGAGAGGATGTTAACCCCAATCTGGTAGGCAACTCTGCCCGAACACCACTGTCGTGGGCCGCTTGGCGTGGGCATGGGGGGGTCGTAAAGATGCTTTTGAACCGAGAGAACGTCAATCCCGACCAACCGGACACCCGGTATGGTCGAACGCCACTCTCGTTGGCGGCTGAGTGCGGGCATGAAGGGGTGGTAAAGATGCTTCTGAAACGAGAGGATGTCAACCCCGGTATGGCAGGTACCTCTGGCCGAACGCCGCTCTCGTGGGCCGCTTGGGGCGGACATGAGGGGGTAGTAGAGATTCTTTTGGGGCGAGAGGATGTCAACCCCAATACGGTAGACACTAAATATGGCCGGACGCCACTCTCGTGGGCCGCTCGGCGTGGGCATGAGGGCGTAGTGAAGATGCTCTTGGAACGGAAAGATGTCCATATCGCCGCGTTAGATAACAAGAACCAAACTCCACTGTCGTTGGCTCTCTCTAAAGGGTATGATGGAGTTGTGAGAATCATACTGGGATGTGACGGTACCAATTCCGACACACCAGACCCCGGTGGCCAGGCATCCTTTCCGCCGCCCGTTGGACATGGGGGCCAGGGTGTAGTAGAGATGCAATTCAGAGGTGATTATCCTAATACCGACACCGTAGACCTTAATGGCGAACCTACACTCCCATCGGCGGACCCCGATGAGTGGGAAGCAGAATTGGGCTTCAAGGATTCTCTTTCTGAGTCCGCAGATAGCGGCTTCTCCTCAACTGAACTATCTACACTGTCTCAACCTTCCGTCGGCCCCTTAGGACTTTGGTGCCCTTTAGAGAAAACTGGCATTCGTCCTAGCGCCGCCCAATCAATCCTCTCATTCGCGGCCGACCGGTATTTTATCATCGCTTCCCTCGTTTGTCTTTTTGCTTTTCTCCTTTACGTTCTTCCTTCGTTACTAGATTCACTTTCATTCTATAGATACTTGCCGAGCGGGGGATTGGTGTAGGTGGGACCTTCGTAGATTTGGATGTAAATAGGCTTTGATAGGGGCGTTTTTCTAGTTTCCGCTAGGAATCTGCCATTTATCTGCGTTTTTATTTATTTTTCTTCCTCGCATTTTCCCTCCCTTGGGGTCCTAATTTAAGCTTAGTCCTATCGCTACGCTCCCATTCCCCCCTCGCCACACTATTATTAGTTAATGCTAATATTTCCCTTGTGTTTTGTGGATGGTGGTGTGTAGTATGGCACGGCTCCTACAAGCAACCGGTGTCCTAAATTTATGAAAAGTTGGTTTATCCCCTCTTGGTAATTCCTCACTGCTGCTAAGCGGCCACCAGCGGTTCCATTTATAGGCTATCGTACTCTGATACTGGTTCTGCTGTACTAGGGGGTGAGCATAAGTGAGGCGAATAGGGTACTTAACTGGAATTTAACTTGCCAAAGTTTGGTGTGTGTAACCATGGGAACAGCCAATCTTGGCGCTTTTTTGGAGGGGAAAAAAGTGAGGCGAACCCAAAATGTACCGACAACCAAACTTCCTGCACTCTTATTGGCCGAGTGACCCAAGAACAAATGAGGACCGCTTCGCCTCACTTACCCTTAACCCCCGGTACACTATCAAGGGCGGTGCCTAAAGGGTTGAACTACAATCCTAACAACCCACTGGATATTTTTTTTAATGCCGGCGAATAGTTTAGTGGTACCAACAGGAGTTCGAGGGCGGTGTTGGTGTGTGGGCTGGTTGAGCTGGATCCTGTAAATGTATGATACAAGTACTGTACATAGTTTCTTGGATTGTTTTTGTAATCAAGATAACTAAGGGGGTGTTTGGCCCGCCATGATTCTGATTTGAAAACGTGATTTGACTTAAATTATGATTTGAAATTACGTAGTGTTTGGCACACGATTGCTTAGCCTTGATCTGATCCAAGGCTTCAGCTGATTATGTATCTTGTAGGTGAAAGAAGCTAGGGTACATGTATTTAACTATTGAAATAATATATTATAGCTTAGCATAACATAAGGTTAATTCTAATAATCTTTGCCAGAACAATTTCTCAATCAGTATTAGTCATTCAGATTAGGATAAAATCATAGGGCATCTGGTTCTTAAGTAGTGAATTTGACTAGACAATACGCGATTCGCATTAGGAGCTGAGCACACCTCTCTTGGTGGGGTGTTATGTGTCGCCTCGACGTGGCAAGAGATTCCCTGCCCTTAGTGAAGAACATCCTGCAGCCTTCGTCTCCGGTGCTGCTCCGGTCCTGCCTTTTCCTTGCTTCCATAGTCAAATTCAGTAAAGCATCCCAGAAGCAAATTCTGGCAAGATACTCGATATTGGAGACCAGATGGGCCCAGTCGTACATCAAAACTTAAGTATCACCTACTTCATGCAAAAATATTTAGGAAAAATATAAGCCTTTATTTATTTCACGACTAAGTACAGCAACAGGGGGCTGTGGGAATGTCATCGGCAGCTACAATACAGAATCCAACTTATCTCCTCCTGGAGAGAAAAGAGGGGAAAAGGGAAGCATTAAAAAATCTTCCAATGGGACCCCACCAGAGCACCTCAGTCAGTCTCATTCCGATCTTCAAATGACTTGACCCCAAATTTTGAGGATTCTCAGGTTATCAGTAGAACCAATCCTAGTAAAGTACTAGGGCAAAAGTATGCGTCCGATCGGTAGTTACCGAGCGACATCTCAAAAAACCCCACCTCTACGATCAACCACCCCTCAACCACAATGCCTCCCCAGAAGACAGGCTACCTCAGTGAGTTTGAGGGAGGGCGAATTGTTGCTCTAAGGAAAAAAGAAATCTCTTTTTCAGAAATTGGAGAGCTCTTACACCGTCCTAATAGTACAGTTCAAAGTTTCCATGATCGCTTCCAAATGAGGGATGATGCAAACACCCTTCCTAAACCTGGAAGACCAAGAATTATCACTACCAGAACTTATGACTACCTAGTCAGAGAGGCTAAGAAGGCACACCGTCAGACTTTATCAGAATTGCACAATGATGTTGCCCCTCATGCCTCCCTTCATATAGTCAAGAGAGCTTTGGCCTCTGTCAATATTAAGAAATAGAGGGCTAGGGAAAGAGCCCTTCTAAAGGACAAGCATGCTGTTAAGAGGTTGGCTTGGGCCATGGAGTATGAAGGGCAATGTTAGGGAAAACTACAGCCCAAGGCAATCAGAAATTCTGAGATAGATGAGTAGAGTGCGATAGTCTCCCCATTTGGGATAGAAATGAGACTTCCATTTTCGCTGCACTTGTTTGTACGAAACCACAGGCAGAAACTTTTATGAAAATTCATGCTTTAAATCCAAACAAATTATGTTTCCCATGACCTTTCTAGCCTATATCCCTGGGCTTATACAAAAGAGTGAGTATCCCCTCAGAGCTCCTCACATCCTGGAGCCATAGTCTATAAAAAGAACAAAAAATCCCGTAAAAACCGGAGACGGTGGGCCACACAAGAACGCGCCTACCTCATTTAAACCTACAAGGCGTCTGCTCAAGATGCGGTGCCAGAAACCTCTATATTAGGCCCAAGTTATTCGTAATCCGGCCAGTCGACCTCAGAACCACTGTCCCGGGTATCCTTCTCTTCAGCGAGGAAGTTCGGTACTTCGATATAATTATGATCATCTTGTCGGTCCCACTGTTTTCCACTGTTAACGGATTGGTGAGCTAGAGAGTTGAGGTAGGGAGGCCTTACATCAGGTAAAATTGCACCGAGCAAGATCTTCGGTAGCTGTTTTTCAAAACAAACACGAAATTAGTCGGGCTCCCGTTTCAGGCCGACGGGCTTCGAGAAGAGCCGATTAGGACATACTACAAACCACTTATCCTCCAACTGGCGTTCGAGATCGAATTCGATTTGTAACGTGTCGATGTATTCTCCGAGGTCTGGGTCATCGTCTAGGTCTTCGAATAACATAGCTGCATCGGGATTGTTTCCAATTCGTGAGAACTGGAAGGATACGGCTACGGACCCATGGTAAGTATTGTAGCAAAGGTATACCACGAAACCCTCAGGACCGACTAACCGTCGAACCCTTTGCCAGCCTTTTCACGCTCGTTCACGCAGTCCTGAATGACCTTTTTAAGATGACCCTTCCTCTCACCTGCGATCTGTTTTCTGATGGTTATTAGATAGTTTTTGAAATCTGAGGAGAAAGGCATACTTCGCCAGAAGTGGCAATTAGCACTAACAAAGGTTTGCTCTGATTGGGATTTCCGATCACAAATTTATCCAAAATCTTCCTCTTAAGCTCCGTCCCTATTCTTGCCATACCGCCATAGCTATGGTGATCCAGATATTCCTGCGACTCCCCGGTCCAGTTTCTTTTACCCCCCCCACTGTTCATGAACCGCATAGCAAGGATGCCGGATTCATTTGCCATCGAACAAATTTTGGTGATGTGGTCGATAAACTGTATCAGGGTCTTCTTCCTCTTGCCATTCTCCTCGTAGATCATGGAATCGGAGTCATCTATCCATCCATCCAACATAAGCAAGACCAGCCTGATGAGTGAACACTAGCACCAGAACGCACCAATTAAGATGGCCAAATCATAAAGCGTCAGTATAGCTAAATCTTTCGCAATCAAGCAAGGGCATCTCATCTCCGTAACCAACTTTCTCACCATCTCCTCTCCCCTGATAATTGGCTCCTTTAGGCTTTTATCTAGCTCCGCTTCTGTCTCGCCATACATTTTTTTCAAGCCCCTTCGGCGATTCATTATCACATCCTTGAGCCTTTCGCCAATCTGCTGACCAGTCGGCATCCAGGGGATTGTGGTCGACATTCTGCGGTCTGGCTTGTAAAAGGTATTGTGGGAGGTGTATGTAGATGGTGTGGATGGTTAGACAGATACGGGATGTTGAGGGGTAGAAAGGTGACTTCCAGGTGGGTTACTAGGATATTTATTAATATGTCAAAATAGTAGTCATCTTAGAAACTATGGCGCTATATATTTTCCCCTCTCTATTTTCTTCCTAATCCTCCCTACCTCATTCCGTACTAGCTACTTACGCATGCATGATTGCTTAAACCGAAGCTCATGCAGGCAGCCCCACCTAAGTGCAGAGGGGCACCTCTGCTCGAGTACCTAGTACCGTAGCAGGTACAGGTATATGCACAGCGATCGACCACTCACTGGTCTGTCTGCATGCATTAGACCCTTCGTTTGCCAAAGATTGAAAATCCACCCACTCCCCCAAACTCTCGATTGGCGAGTATTGGGGCCGCTCTAGAATCTCCAATGTGGGGTAGCGATTGCGTAGGTGTTTTCGTTTCTTGTTACAAGTACGGTGCACCCCCTGCACTAGGTAGGAAAACGAAGGAAGAAGGAGACTAATGGTATCTCGATAAGCCTACTTATTGGGAAGGCTGTCTCCTTCTGCTGTTACACACTGGTGTTACCGGTACTCGCTTTAACTCAGGCCTTGCTACTGGGGTACCAGTACCGGCACTGTACAGGTGCGTCCGAAAGCTGCAAGAATATTCCGGGGCACCCATACCTTACCCCCTCGCCCGGGCAAAGAGGGCAACGAAGAAAAAAAGGTGCTTTTGCTGCTAATATATGACGTGGTGGAAGTTGGCTCTACAAGTGGCTACCCTCTTCTACAATGGCACTTTATGATTTTATGGGGAGGTGGGGTAGGTGGTTGGAAATCCGAAGGCCCTTACCAGAGGCCCTTGCCAGAGGCCCTTGCGGGGTACCGGTAGTGGCGTATGGCAGCAGACCGCTCGAGTCGCTTAGCTATTGTGCGTTCGCATAAATAACCGAACATCACGATGCAACAGCTCACACCTTGCCAACACCCAACTCAACAAATGACTACCAAAACCACAACCAAAACAATATTTAATAAAATAAAAAATATATTCCTGATTAATACCTTGTGTGTCATCCATCTGCTTTATTGAGTTTTTTTTGTTATGGAAAATGTATGGTTGATTCGGGAGTGAGGGGGAGGGTTGCGATGCTATGTGGTGGAACGTCGCAGCACCAAATGTTCGGTTACTTTTGCTAACGTAATAGCTTTACCGCGTTCCAGGAGTAGCTTCACCACGTCCTGATATCTAGTCTTAGTAGCATGCGTGAGTAGTGTTAGGCCTTCTTTGTCTGATAATGTGGGATTGGTATCCCCCTGCTCAGGAAGCAGTTTTGCGAGCATAGAATTCCCGTATTTAGCAGCTCAGATTAATAGTATTACGCTATTAGAATATCGCCTGTTCAAGTCCCATATTTTCATGCCCACCATTGCACTCGCGATTTCGGTTATTCCCATGTATTAGATGCAGTGTATTCCAATAAACCCTCTAAGATCAGGATATCTGCCACAGTAACGATCCCACTTGGACAAGAAGTTAACGTTCTCCTCACTTAGGAGGATTTTAGCTGATATGTGGTTCGCATTTTGTCGGAGAACGCGTAATGCCAGGCGCTTTACACTTTTCCCCATCTCCTTCCGAGCATGGAATACCCAGCAACATGAGGAATAGTGGAGAAACAGTGTTTTTGGCGGGAAGTATCAAGGGTAGTTGAAAGCCCGCAGACGGACTGAAAGTTGAGATAGGTGAGGCATATTTCGGCCATTATCGAGTGAAGTGTGATGAACGGGTTGGGATAAGCTGCGAGATACGGTACTCGTAAAGGAGTGATATGTACAAGACGGATAGTTGATGCTTAAGTTAGCCATCAATTGTAACCAGCCCTAAAGTGTAGCCTAATATTATAGTATCCGCACTTATGGGACATTGTCAGCATTGAGATCCGTGGCTCCTACTTCTGCCTCCAATGCATGGCTCAGCTCTTCAGCTTTTAACTGCCGTTCGGAAAATGAAGTCCACATCAGCGCTTCCATTGCTAGCTCCACCCTGCCCCCCCCCCCCCTGCTGTCTTATGCGATCCAATGTTGTGCCCATACATCATCCAAACCAAAGCCGTTGGTCACCCCACGAAGCGTCTGCCCCCCACGATGGACCGTCACGCCTTCCAGAACCGCACCCACAGCCAGGGAAACGAGAAGGAATCTAAGAACCGATGTCAGCAAATAACCTCCGTTTCACTATCTGCAGGTTACATACGCTCCCGATATCTTGTCCTAAATAATTCTAAGAATATCGGCCTCTAGTCTCGTATCCATTACGTCCGGCTCTAAGTCCTTTTTCAACCTCATAGTAAGATATACCCAAATATCCTCATTGACCTTTATAGGAGTTAGATCCGTATGTCGGGGAAAATATTTTTTCACCTCCTCTAGAATGTGTGGCCTCCCATTAATGAGTAGCGGAATGTCTGGGCACTTCCGGATAATGTGCTGCAAAGATCTCCATAGCTCCGGTAGACATTTTGTGGGAAACTCGTCAATGTAGATAAATCCTCGCCATAATGATGCGACAGACCTGATGAGTATAACTTAGATTTTTAAGAGCCGAAGTGTCTGACCGTCAACCTCTCGCCTCACCCGCCGAGGGGCCTCCATTATCTCTTCTGGGATGGGTTCCATCCCCACGACAAGCTGCTTTGTGAGAGCTGCTACCGTGGTGGTGGTCGCGGATTGCTCTCAATAGGCTTGTAAAATCGCGGTAGACACAAGCAATGGCCACATTGTCCCCACGGAGCCCATCGCACAATGTATCTATTGGGAGAGAGCTAGTGTTTATGCACTTTAATCTTACGTATAACCCCATCAGAGCTACTATACACACACTGTTGGAAATCGTAGTGTTAGAAATCGTAGTCACGGCGGTGCTCTGATATTCTCTGCTGCTACGATCACGAGTGACACCTCGTGACTGCCCGCGTCACCCCTTGTTTCCTCTTAGCATCCTCGCTTCCCTTCTTCCCTTTGTTTCCTTTCCTTTCTTCTTTTCTCTCTCAACTCTCCTCCCTTCGTTCAACTAGCAATACAAGTTGTTCGCTTCTTTTGGAATCTGCACTTCTCTTAACTCATGATACCCCTTGCTTCCGCCCATACTCTCCCGTTACCTCTCAACACACCTTAGATATGTCTTCCCCACTCAGAGATCCCCGTAACAGAATAACACTAGTTTGATACCTTGATCCCCCTCGTATGACATTCTCAAACTCGTTTGCTCGAAGAAGCCAGCTTCCTGTTCCATTCAGCCCGCCCTCGTGCAGAGCCTGATGCCATCCCCGAGGTGCTAAGTGATATACCTATCGGAAACAAAATTGTGAGACACTTGATAATAGGGTACATTTATAATCCCCCCACCCCCAAAATTTATCCTAGATATTGTCTGTGGACAAAATTAACCGCGGATCAACAAAGAGGGAAAATTTTCGGTTATGAAAACAACACTCCACCACCAACCCCACTATGAGTTCTTTAGGCACTGTTGAAAGTGCGGAGTGGTGAGGAGGGTTGCGTTGCCATCGATCGTTGATGCGGTTAATTTTGTCCACGGACAATACAACCCTCCAGATAGCATCAGACAGATGCTTCCTACCTATAATGCCCTCAATGAAAGGATTCCTTAAGAGAAACACACTGCTTGTTTATGCACCCTTTGCATGCGTAGGGCTGGGGAAGACATGAGCAAACACCCTTGATCTTCGCCCTACATCATTCAATAATGCTAAACAAAGTGAGAGCAAATACGGTACCGAAAGTGCAACTGTGGGAGAGGGGATAATGATAGCGAGTGAGGTAGTTCTATTCTCTGCGTACTAGGCTTGCTAAACTTACTCGCTAAACTGAGGAAAATAACAGGTGTATATATGAAAATCAAAACGCTTCTTCACAACCTTCCGAGATTCACCACACGTTTCCACTTCCATCCACACTTGTCTCCTCTTCTCCTTGTCTATCCCTCAAAGAAACAAAAGGAAAGAAAACATTCTGTGTTGTCCCTTAAACAAAACAAAAACACACCACAAAAACTTCCTTTCATTCCCGTAGCCTTCATGCTTTCCATTCTCATATCCGTGCATCAATGAAACATCTTTCATAACCTCTATCCTTTCATGAAACAAAAGAAAACCAGCATGCCGAGCAGCATTTCCAACAAATGCCACGTCTACCGCCCGGCCTTACAGCCCTCTAACTTTCCCGAGGCAAGTGGGCTACTATCCAGAGTCTTCTACGGAAATTGCAAATGCATGAGGTTCACAGAAGTGCATACCAAGTGATATTATATGAAAGAGTATAGCAATTTTATGATTGTTTCTTGTTGGGGGCAGTGTTCGGTAAATTATTACCATAAAAACTCGCTTTTAATGAACTGGCCTGGACTAGAATAGTTTATAATTAGCAAAGTTTCTGAATTGATAGGCCAAACATCTAGTCTTTTCTAAAATTCTCAAAAGCTTAGGGGCTGTTTAGCGTGAGGACAAATTATGGTTTCCCAACTATGGTTTGAATATTAACCAATCATAGCTCTTCAAACTGCTTATATAATCCAATTTTAATGGTCCTGATTGGGATTTCCAATGGGAAATTTATCCAGGAGCTTCTTGAGCTCAGTTCCTATCCTTCCCGCACTACCATAATTATGATGATCCAAATATTCTTGCAACTTTTCAGTCCAGCTTTTCCTGCCTCCCCCATGATCCATGAAGCGCATAGCGAGGATGCCGGAGCCACTCGCCATCGAACAGATTTCCGTGATGTGGTCGATAAACTGTCTCGGGGTCTTCTTCCTCGCGCCATTTTTCTCGTAGATCATGGAGTTGGAGTTAGCTGTCCATCCATCCAACTGAGCAAAAAAAACGCCCCAAGCACTGGAACATATAGATTAAGATGGCCACATCAGAGAGCGTCAGGACAGCTAAATCAGTCCCAATATCACGACTGCATCCCATCTCCTCTCCCCTTTTAATTGGTACCTCCAATGCCCCTCGAACTCTCCCCGCCTCCCTCTTTCCTGACAAATGATTGGTTGAACCAGGGCTCACACGGCTGGCCCATTCGTGCGCAGAGAGGGAAGCTCTGCAGGAGAGACATACACAACTAGCGATACTGCCCGGATCAGCGAACCACTTGCTCGTGGCCCATCTTCATACATAAGACTCTTCGTTTGCCAGTGATTGGGAGTCCGGCCATTCGCCCAACCCCAGATTAGTGAGCACTACTCGCAAACGCATGACTTTTGTGAACACAACTGCTATTGCATACGAGTAAAAAATCGGCCAGAGCCTCATGATTTTGGTAGTATGCAATAGCGTCTGTGTTCACAAACGTCATGCGTTTGCGAGTACTCGCGATGTCGAAGCGTTTTTAAAAAAGACTGCTATTGCATACACCTAAA